>Ga0209081_1000351_pt1 | contig 27755 bp, 24 predicted proteins | sample GOMGulsemesocosm_4_FD_184636 | JGI IMG/M metagenome (GOLD analysis project Ga0209081, IMG submission 184636) | Methane-oxidizing microbial communities from mesocosms in the Gulf of Mexico - GOM15B Gulf of Mexico (SPAdes) (version 2) | ecosystem: Environmental > Aquatic > Marine > Cold seeps... | reverse complement strand
TTGAAAGAATCGATATTCCAGAAACCGACGAAGAGTATAGATTAATGTTGGTAATTTATCCTCCAGGAAACCTAGGGCGCCCGCATATGCATCCTGTAGCTGGTCTCAATTATATTATTTCAGGTACCAAGGTTGGATCGCTAGTGGTGTAGTAACTTGCCCTCCATTACCGAGAAGCTCAAACAGGTTCTCGGTCTGCTGACGATCTTCTAACTGAAAAATCATGGCCGAGCCTCTCATCGGTTCAGCATCATCATTATCAGAGGCGTAAAACAATATTCCTGGCCCTTCGAATTGAGCGTGCATAATTTTTCCGCGCATCATTTCATTACTAACAGGCATACCATTCTCACCGAACCGCAAAATATCTACGACCTTACCAATGCCGCAACGGGTGTAGAAATCTAAAGCTTGTTCACAACAAGTCGTAAAAAAGAGATAGTTAGCCAAATACATGTTTATTTCCTTTGCGTGAAGATCTGCTCATTTAGTGCCTAGACATAATGACTCCCACGAGGTGCTAGCCTCCAAATTCGTGGGTTAGCAAAACCAGAGCCATAATATATGTGTTAAACAATATAAACTGGAGGCTAGCATGTACAAACATAACATACTTTTCATTGGCTTAGATACCCATAAAGTGTCTACCGAAGTGGCACACGTAGAAGACCAACGTGGCGCAAACCCCGTTCATTATGGAAAAATAAAAACCACCAAAGCAGCCGTTGATGGGGTGGGGGCCGCTATTGGCTCTTATCCGCTGGTTATTGATGACCTAAAAAGAGGGAGTTCAATTGCACCATTTGGCTTTGTCTTATCGGGAAACAGTTACATATTACTTGGTCAAGAAAGTAGGTCAGATAATGATTTAGAAAAGCAATTTATAGACTGGATAAAGAATCAACTTTTACAATGTGTACCAACTAATGAAGAAGTATTTCCAGTTTAAGTATATTAAATTGTTTAAACTAAATAAGGTGGCTAATAGGAGTCGTTTTGGTTTAAAGCCTCTATGACCGCTTATGGTGTCATTTTTGCCAGTCAGGTTATTTGATTAATTGGTAATATTTATAATCAAACAATGTAAAGCTACCTCTGTGGGGAACTATATCGTATCTTAATGAGCATTAGGTTCGGCTGGGAGATAGCTTTCGTTTGGCCACAATTAAGACATAACAAAAGTATTATCAGATATTGATAAGCAGCGAATAAAAAAGCCTGAATATTGCTATTCAGGCTTTCATTTAAATGGTTAGAGCTAAAGTTATAGATTTAAAATCTATTACATCATGCCTGGCATCCCGCCCATACCACCCATGCCACCCATATCTGGCATTCCAGGAGCTGCATCTTGCGGTGCATCGGTGATCATAGCTTCGGTAGTTAACATTAAACCGGCAACTGACGCTGCAAATTGTAAGGCACTACGCGTTACTTTAGTTGGATCTAAAATACCCATGGCAATCATATCGCCGTAAGTACTGTTGCCCGCGTTATAACCGTAGTTACCTGTCCCGTTACGTACTTCGTTTAATACTACTGATGGCTCATCACCACAGTTAGCAACGATTTGACGAAGTGGTGCTTCCATCGCACGTATAGCTACATTAACACCATGCGTTTGATCTTCGTTAATACCTTCAAGATCTTTAATTGCTGTTGCAGCACGAACTAATGCGACACCACCACCAGCAACAACACCTTCTTCAACCGCTGCGCGAGTTGCATGTAAAGCGTCTTCAACACGGGCTTTTTTCTCTTTCATTTCCATTTCAGTCGCTGCGCCTACTTTAATTACCGCTACGCCACCAGCTAATTTAGCGAGACGTTCTTGTAATTTTTCTTTGTCGTAATCTGAAGATGAGTCTTCAATTTGACCACGAATTTGCGCAACACGTGCTTTAATGTCAGCTTCTTCACCAATACCATCAATAATCGTAGTGTTGTCTTTAGAAATGATAATACGTTTAGCTTGGCCTAAATCTTCTAAGGTTGATTTTTCAAGCTCCATGCCAATTTCTTCAGAAATTACCGTACCTGCCGTTAATGTCGCAACATCTTGTAGCATTGCTTTACGACGGTCGCCAAAACCTGGCGCTTTCACAGCGGCAACTTTAACAATACCGCGCATGTTGTTAACTACCAATGTCGCTAAGGCTTCGCCTTCAACGTCTTCAGCAATAATTAATAGTGGCTTACCCGCTTTAGCAACGCCTTCTAAGGTCGTTAATAATTCACGAATGTTAGACACTTTTTTGTCAACAAGAAGAATAAATGGATTTTCTAATTCAACAGTACCGTTTTCTTGGCTGTTGATGAAATAAGGAGAAAGGTAACCACGATCAAACTGCATACCTTCAACAACGTCTAACTCATCTGTTAATGCTTGACCTTCTTCAACGGTAATAACACCTTCAGTGCCCACTTTTTCCATGGCTGTCGCAATGATTTGACCAACAGTTTCATCAGAGTTAGCAGAAATAGTACCTACTTGCTCAATGGCTTTGTTGTCAGTAACAGGTGTCGAGCTTTCTTTTAATGCGGCCACAGCAGCAATAACCGCTTTGTCGATACCGCGCTTAAGATCCATTGGATTCATGCCCGCAGCAATTGATTTTAAACCTTCGTTAACAATAGCTTGTGCTAAAACAGTAGCCGTAGTTGTACCGTCACCTGCTTCGTCATTGGCTTTAGAAGCAACTTCTTTCACCATTTGTGCGCCCATATTTTCGAATTTGTCTTCTAATTCGATTTCTTTGGCAACGGATACACCATCTTTAGTGATTGTTGGACCACCAAAAGATTTATCTAAAACTACATTACGACCTTTAGGGCCTAAAGTTACTTTAACCGCATCGGCTAATACATTTACGCCTTTAAGCATTTTTACTCGCGCGTCATTTCCAAATAATACGTCTTTTGCAGCCATGTTATTTATTCCTATATTTTTTGTTTGGGTGGGAGGGGATTTACCCCCGAGCCATTCGCGATTAAAATCGCTCTTACAATTATTGTCGTTGACGGCCTAAGGCCGACCTACAAATGAATTACTCTACAATTGCAAGAATGTCAGATTCAGAAAGAATTAATACTTCTTCGCCATCAATTTTTTCTGTTTTCATACCGTAACCTTCAGAGAAAATAACCTGGTCGCCTACTTTAACGTCTAATGCACGCACTTCACCATTTTCTAGAATGCGACCATTACCTACGGCAATAACTTCGCCACGAGTTGATTTTTCTGCTGCACTACCTGTTAGTACAATGCCACCCGCTGATTTTGATTCAACTTCTTTACGTTTTACGATAACGCGATCGTGTAATGGACGAATGCTCATTTATTTTCTCCTGAAATTTTTGAGTTTAACAAACTTATTTATGTGTTTATTTATATGGTGCTAGTGTGTAAGTAAATGGGGTTAAAAATATACTTCACAAGTCTTTCTATGAATTTTTTCGCGCTTACCATGCAAACAATTAATCTTTGCGTTTAAAATCCCCTTCAATAGTGTCACCTTGATGGTGAGCAATAGGTTTTTGTTGTGTAAATACATCTGTATTATCTGCTTCATTATCATAAACTTGACCGTTTTTTTGAGTAAAAGTAGATGAGTAAAAATGTGCATTAGCGCCAAAACCACCTGTTGGATTGGTTTTTATATGCTGCTGCACTGTACTTACCAATGCTTGACGAGCCTTCGGTACCAGTAGCACTAAACCAAAAATATCGGTCACAAAACCAGGTGTCACTAACAGTACCCCTGCCACTAATAACATCAAACCTGTCACTATTTCACTCGAAGGCATTTCACCTTGTGCCATTTTAGTTTGTACTGATTGCAATGTAGCTAAACCTTGTTGACGAACATATTTAGCGCCCAACCAAGCACTAATAATAACAATAGCAACCGTTGGCCATGCTCCAATAAGCGCCCCAACTTGCATCAAAACAGTGATTTCAATAATAGGTACGATAATAAATAATGCAAATAATACGCGAAACATAATAATTCCTTAATTTCTTCTGCAATTAATATGGGGCAATTCAGGTCTTTTTCAAGCATAGGCATTTTTACAGCACTTATTACTGGTGTTGTTAAGTTTTTTTTAAGAGAATAAGGTTACATTTTCATTCAGACTCTTTGTTAGGTTTGTTTATGGCATTTCAACTAGTATTGACAACTTGTCCCGATGAGCAAATAGCTAAAAGCATTGCTCATCACTTAGTCACAGAAAAATTAGCCGCGTGTGTCAATATATTGCCAAATATAACGTCAATTTATCATTGGAAAGACGAAATACAGTGTGATATTGAAGTACAACTTTTAATAAAAACAGACAGTGAAAAGTTTGCACTGTTAAATGCTCAAATTAATGAACTACATCCTTATGATGTAGTTGAAGTGATTGCTTTGAATATCCAGCAAGGCGATAACCACTATTTAAACTGGATCCGTGAATATTTGAAGTAGTATCAATGAAAAAGTTATCATCGTTTTTTAGCTTATCTGTCAGTAAATCATTAAGCATATTTGTTGCCTTAATTATCACACTGGTCAGCTTTCAGCCTGTAGTTAGCCATGCACAGCAGTCTATTTTTGACACCTCAGACTCATCATTATTTAGTAATGACAATGAATTTTTAAAAGTAGACCAAGCGTTTGTCTTTAATTTTGACCAGCAAAACAATCAGCTTCATATAAGTTTTGATATCAGTGAGGGTTATTATCTTTATCGCCATCAATTTAAATTTGCCAGTGAAAATGCTACTTTATCGACGGTAGAATTACCCCGCGGCATAGATCATGAGGATGAATTTTTTGGTGTTCAACAAATTTATACTGGGCAATTCACCTTCACTATCAATATAGAACAAACAGGTAAAAACCCTCTTGTGACTGTCCGTTACCAAGGATGCGCAGAAAAAGGTTTGTGCTACCCGCCAACTAAAAAAATTATCGCCTTAGATGAAGTACTTGAACAAGCAGTAAATAACACTTCAGCCATTTTAACGGCATTAAATGACGGAGAAAGCACTACCGTTACAACTAACAATAACGAAACAACGGTGGTTAGTGAGCAGCACCAACTAGCCGATATGTTGCAGCAAGACAGCTTGCCTTTAACCCTAATCGCCTTTTTTATTGGTGGCTTATTACTCTCTTTTACGCCGTGTGTATTTCCTATGTATCCTATTTTAACGGGTATTATTGTCGGTGCAGGCAAACAGCTCACCACTAAAAAAGCATTCACCTTATCCTTTTTCTACGTGCAAGGTATGGCGGTTACTTATACGGTATTAGGTATTATTGTTGCCTTGGCGGGAGCCCAATTTCAAGCTATGTTTCAGCACCCTATCGTGCTAATCGCGCTTAGCGTTTTATTCATCTTTTTAGCCCTTTCTATGTTTGGGCTTTTCAATTTGGCACTACCAGCGAGCTGGCAGAATAAATTAAACAACCTGAGTAATAAACAAAAAGGCGGCTCTCTTGTTGGCGTTGTGATGATGGGAGTGATTTCAGGCTTAGTTGCTTCTCCTTGTACTACTGCACCGTTAACAGGTGCCCTACTCTACATTTCGCAAACCGGTGATGTTGTATTGGGTGCGTCAGCTTTGTATGCATTAAGTTTAGGTATGGGGTTACCCTTGCTTATTTTAGGTAGCTCGGGCGGTAAATTATTACCCAAAGCAGGCGCCTGGATGAATATCATCAAGAACATTTTTGGTTTATTGCTATTAGCCGTGCCTATCTTTTTATTAGAGCGCTTCATCCCACTTATTGCCAGTCAAGCATTATGGGCATTATTGGTATTAGGCGCCGCAAGTTACTTTTACGTGGCTAATCAAAATTCAGCATTAGATAAACCTAAAGGCTTTGCTTTTGGTTTACGTTCATTACTGGTTTTTTTAATGATGTTCATTGGTGCAAATATGGCTTATCAATTGATTATGCCGAGTAATAATCAAACTTCGATAGAGACGCCCAAAAGCAACCAAACACAGCATTTTGCGCAAGTATCAACATTAACAGAACTACAAACCGCCGTAGCCCAAGCAAATAAGCAAGGTAAAACAGTAATGGTAGATTTATATGCTGATTGGTGTGTGGCTTGCAAAGAGTTTGAAGAATATACCTTCCCTGAGAAATCAGTACAGGCAGCACTGGTCAATTCAGTATTGCTACAAATAGATTTAACCGATACGGGTGCTGAGCAAAATGTAGCATTGATGGAGCATTTTAATGTCTTTGGCTTGCCATCAATTTTATTTTTTGATTTAAACGGTGAAGAGCTCAGACAGCAAAGAGTAACCGGTTTTATGGACGCAGATGAATTTAGCACTCATATTAAGGCGATATTTTAAACAAACCTCGCGGTTCAGGTTTTTAGTGCCAGATAAGATCGACCAGATCAAATCGACTAAATAACGTTCTGATGTTGGAGATGATTTATTCTCGAGGTTGTAAATCAAATCTCGTGGATAAATAAATCCTCGCGGTTAAAACCGCCCCTACATCACGTTGCTTAAGTTATTTAGGTTGTTTTGGCGAGCTGCTTATCAACTTTTGTTTTCCAATAGCCGTCTTGAATTTGATTATCAATAAAATCAAAAAGCTCAGTTTCTGGTACCGGCTTAGAAAAATAATAGCCTTGAATTATGTCACAGTTATTTTCTGTTAAACTACGTAATTGCGCACCGGTTTCGACTCCTTCAGCGATAACCGTTAAACCTAAATTTTTAACCATAGCAATGGTTGACATGATAATTTGGTAATCGGCATGGTTTTCTAACATACCAAAAACAAAGCTTTTATCAATTTTAATGACATCGATGGGCATTCTTTTAATATAGGCCAAAGAAGAATAACCGGTACCAAAGTCATCAATAGCAAAACTAAAACCCATCACTTTAAGGCTATCCATCATAGCAATAGTATTATCAATATCTTTCACTAAAGTTTGCTCGGTTAGCTCTAATTCAAATTGCTTGGCTGATAATGAAAATTTAGCTAATAAACGCTGTAAATAGTTAGGTAAATTAAGATCGGCAAACTGTCCTGCTGATAAATTTATAGCAATTTGTATATCCCCCAACCCCCGTTTTTTAAATGATGAAGCCAGCTCAAAACAACGATGAATAATCCAATAGCCCAACTCAATCATGTGCTGAGAGTTTTCTAAAATAGGAATAAAATCTTCAGGTGAAATCATGCCACGATCAGGGTGCTTCCAGCGTAATAAGGCTTCAAAACCAAATAATTTTTTATTTTTAGCACACAATTGCGGCTGTAAGCTCAAGCTGAATTGTCCTTTAGCCAATGCTTGCCTAACCTCTCCCTCAAGCATCACTCGATGAGCTACGCGCTGGTACATTTCTGGATGATAAACATGATATCGAGCACCGCCATTGTCTTTTGCTTCATACATGGCGATATCTGCATGAGAAATTAAGTTTTCTGCTTTTTCATCCGCTGACTCGGTATAAGCAATACCAATGCTGGTAGAAACATAGAAAATACTAGAGCCTAACCTAATCGGCTCTCTAAACTGAATCAGTAATTGTTCAGCAATATTTATCGCTTCATCAACAGACGATAAGTGCCCTAACACTAAAACGAATTCATCACCGCCAAAACGACATGCCAGATCTATGTTACCGGCACTTAACCGCACACGATCAGCGGCCTGAATAAGTAATTTATCTCCTTCACTATGACCATTGCTATCATTAACTTTTTTGAAGTCATCTAAATCTAAAAAGAGTACGGCAACACCATGTCCATATCGTTCAATATTGGCTATAGATTTTCGTAATTGATAATTAAGCATGTTTCGATTGGGTAAGCCGGTAAGTAAATCGTACATGGCTATATTTTCTAGCTCTTTGGTTTTTTGATCGACTTCAATATTAAGTTGCTCTAACTCATAACTAAGCTCTAATGCAGCATTGGTTAAAACGTCGAGTTCATCAGAAAACAAAATTGGTCTTTTTAATTTCACCTGCCTAAATTGGTCAAACTTTTTATTTGCTAACAAGGGTAAGGCATTTGATAGCCGCAACAAACGTTTGGTAAATGGACGAGCAACAGAGTAAACAAAAAGACTCAACACCAAAAACAACGCCGTTAACGACAATAAAAATTGTTGTCGATATTTACTATCTTGTGCTTTAAAGGGCGTAACGTCATCAATTAACGATAAATAGAATTTACGTTCATGACTTTGCGCTAAAGGCAACAAATTGATTAAATAACTCTGTTCTGCTAAGTCTATTTGAATGCCTTTTTCCAAAATATTATTAAGATCACTTTGTTGATTTGCATCTAAAAGAGATTGCACTAAAGGCATGTTGGATGCTGAGATGATTTCTCCGCCACGTTCTTCACTTGACTGTAAACCAAAACTAAGCACTGCTACATCGCTGTTTAGCGAGGTATTAATAGCATACAACATATCAACCAGTGATGTGCTCATGGTTACCACCACAACTGAACCATGTTGATTTAACAAAGGTAAGCTTAGTAATAATTGGCAGTGTTGTTGGCAATATATTTGGTGTTGAGGTTGCTGCAACCTCAACACTTGTTCAATATTTTTTTGCACCATCTTAGGTATTGCCGTGGTCGTAAAAAGCGATTTTTTTTGCTCATCAACTAACCACAAATTTTCAACATTTAAATGTAATTGAAGGCCATCAAATTGCTTAGCCAGCTCTGCTGAAAACGGTTCAAATATATCTTGTTGGGCTAATTGAGTTAACTCGGCAAAAGACTCCAACCACACCGTCAGCTTTGAGCGTAGAATATCACTATGGAGCTCAAACTGAGCCTTGCCTTGATCCAGGGTGTTCTGCTGATACTGCTGATACTCTTCTTGTAACCGAGATAATGACAACATAGAAAAACCTATCGCCAAAAATAACAAGGTTGAAAGAATTAAGGTCAATAGTTTAGTAGGAACACTAATAAATGTTTTGGCCATCAGTTATACCCTCCTAAAACCAATACATTAGATGCATGGCCCATAATTGCCAACTTTCATTATCATTCACTTGCGGATTTGGTAAAATAACGGGTGTCAATCTGGCTGCCCCCTCGATGTAATGATATTCAAATTGCAAGCGCAGATTGTCAGCCAAATCGTACGACAGCCCCAAAGTAGCATCGTGTTGATAACCAAAATATCTGGGAACAGAGCCTCCCGCGCTAGCTTCTAATTCATGGCCATTTTTATCATCTTTATTGGCATAATAACGTTCGTATCTCGCCAGTAAGGTTAGATCAGTATTGACCTTATATCTAGATTGAACATAGATCCCTTGACCTATATTATCGACATGAAAATTGTCAAAATAAAAGTCCTCTAAAACAAAGCGCTCTTGCAATATTTCACCGCTAAACTCCCAGTTTTCTCCTTCATACAGCATATTAGCAATGACACGCTGTAAAGTAATATCAGCATCTAGAAACATATCACCTTGCTCCACTGCCACATATGCGAACTCACTGTCGAGTATGGCCAAACCAAAGCGCCAAGAAGATAAAAACGGTTGCCAATACAAGCTTGCCTGCAAATCATAGCTATGTTTCATCTCGCCAAGAGCAAAATCACTCATAACAATTTTAGTTTGCTCACTTGAAATAGGAGACGAACCAGTACTGATATTAAAATCAAAATTACCTAAGCTATCAGAGCTATGGCTTATTTTCATCGCCCCCCCATCTGCACCCACAGAGATGTCACGAAAACCATCAAAATAAACCGATTGTGGTAAAATGATACTTGGCCGAGTAAAAGGGATATCGCGCGTACTCGAGTACAGCCAGTGATAATTTTTATAACGCCCAAGATAAAAATTCACCTGCCAGTTTTCATTACTATAAGCCGACCAGTCTAATAAAGCGTAATCAATCCTTACCCCATCGTTATAACGATTACCACCATCTAGATACACTACTTGACCAGCCAGTCTTAATGTTTGCGTTAAACTATATGAAGCATTTAAACCAATTTCTGTTAACTCAATTGATAAAGCACCATCATCATTAACGTAGTTGCTGCCATTAACATCAATGATACCTTGGGCAGCAAAACCATGAACTTGAAAGTTTTCACCCTGACAATAACCATTCATCATCAAGCTAACAAATGTAATATTTAATAAGAGCAAGATACGCATTTTTATGCGATGGAGGTTACTTTTCAATATTGATGACATTTACGACTCCTTTGCCGACAATTGTTTCGGTATAACCTATGGCACCAGGAGTTTTTATCACAGCATCTATAAGTGCCTCTGGCGTGCTAACGATAATAGGGGCGACACCAAGACCTGAGTAGGTCAATTTATTCCAAATTCGCTCAAGTTGATAAGGAAAAATTTGCAAACGCTCTTTACTGAAACGCTGATGCAATGGATGCTGCTTTGGTAAAACAAATACAATAATAGGCTGGCCATCAGGCCACTGAATTTGACGCATGGTATAAATACGACGCAATTGAGAGGTAGTAACATTGTCCTCACTTACTGACAAGTGCACAATAACGTCAACAGCATTCACTGTTGGGCTAAAGCTACCCAGAAAAATAAGTAAACACAAAAAATACAGTATTTTGATAATACAGTCCTTGCTACACCAATTATTAAGTGGGGGAATTTAATAGGATTGGTGTTAGCTACAAGAAAAATTCAAAAAAATAAATTATAGCTTATTGAAAATGTTATACAAAGGTTCATATTTGTAAACAAGGTATCAGAATTTACCCTTAATTTACAACCATTAGTTTTTAACTAAGGTTTTGTATGAACAATCATGACAACAACATTAACCATAAAAGTTAACTAATTGATAATAAAAATAAAACTTAAATTTATCACCATAAAACCAACTTAACCAACAATCAACAATTAACAACGCCTTTAAAAAAAACAATTTTCTTGACTGATAATTTCCTTATAAAACAATATCTTAATTAATTACAAGCACCCTATAAAGTGTAGTCTTAAAAAGTAAAAAAACAAAAAAAATTGCAAAAAAAGAGATAAGACCAGTATTTTGCTGTTATATTCTTCGAAATACCCCATAATATCGCTAATATGAAAAAAATGCTTTTTTTAATTCACAGTATTAACATTTTGTGTAATTATCAATAACAATTTTATTTTAAAGGTGTTTTTACCGAAGATGACTGCAAAATTTAAAGTTTTACTGTTAAATGGCCCTAATTTAAACATGCTAGGTAAACGAGAACCTGAAATTTATGGTGCGCAAACCTTAGCTGAAATAATTGAGCAGTTAACAATACAAGCCGAAGCGCAGCAAATTGCCTTAATGCATTTGCAAGCTAATGCTGAGCACCAAATAATTGAGGCTATACATCAAGCTTTCAAAAAAATAGATTTTATCATCATTAACCCTGCCGCGTTTACCCACACAAGTGTCGCTATACGCGATGCATTGTTATCGGTAGCAATTCCTTTTGTTGAAGTGCACCTATCAAATGTACATACTCGAGAAAAATTTAGACAACATTCGTATTTATCCGATGTTGCCACAGGTGTTATTTGTGGGTTAGGCGCCAAGGGTTATGACTATGCACTTGATTTTGCAAAAACATATTTAGAAAACAAATAACCAATATAAAGGAAGCTTTCGAAGCTATTCGAATAAAGCTTCTTTTATATCATTAATTTTAGATCAAACGAACATAAGGTATCACAATGGATATTCGTAAAATTAAAAAACTCATTGAATTAGTTGAAGAGTCAGGCATTAATGAATTAGAAATTTCAGAAGGTGAAGAGTCGGTGCGCATAAGCCGTGGCGTCCCTATGATGCAAGCTGCTCCCATGATGCAAGCAGCGCCTATGATGCAGGCAGCACCTGCGCCAGTTAGTGCAGCAGCACCCGCGGCTGAAGCTAGCGCACCGATATTATCAGGACATATAGTTCGTTCACCTATGGTGGGTACCTTCTATGGTTCTGCATCCCCTGATGCACCGTCATTTGTTGAGGTAGGTCAACATGTCAATGCTGGCGATACTTTATGCATCGTTGAAGCAATGAAAATGATGAACCAAATTGAAGCCGATAAATCGGGTGTTGTTAAAGAAATTCTAGCGCAAAACGAAGATGCTATTGAATTTGATCAACCGCTATTCATCATTGAATAAGCCCAACCTAAAAGGGTCATTCCATGTTAGATAAAGTTGTTATCGCCAATCGTGGCGAAATTGCCTTAAGAATATTACGCGCCTGTAAAGAGCTTGGCATTAAAACCGTTGCTGTACATTCAACCGCTGATAAAAACTTAAAGCATGTATTATTAGCCGACGAGACTATATGTATTGGTAAAGCCTCGGCACTTGATAGCTATTTAAATGCACCTGCTATTATCACCGCAGCAGAAGTCACCAATTCTGTTGCTATTCATCCAGGCTATGGATTTTTAGCTGAAAATGCTGATTTTGCTGAACAAGTTGAGCAATCTGGTTTTGCTTTCATTGGTCCAAAAGCTGAAAGTATCCGTATTATGGGTGATAAAGTTGCCGCCATTCGTGCGATGAAAGCCGCTGGCGTTCCTTGTGTTCCCGGCTCAGATGGCCCACTAACAGATGATGATGACGCTAATAAAGCGCACGCTAAACGTATAGGCTATCCTATTATCGTTAAAGCCGCTGGCGGCGGTGGTGGCCGTGGTATGCGTGTTGTTCGCAATGAAAAAGAGCTTGTTGAATCAATTGCCTTAACGAAAAAAGAAGCGGGCACTATTTTCAAAAATGATATGGTTTATATGGAAAAATTCCTTGAAAACCCACGTCATGTCGAGATTCAAATTATCGCCGACGGTCAAGGTAGCGCCATTCATTTAGGTGAACGTGATTGTTCAATGCAGCGTCGTCACCAAAAAGTCGTTGAAGAAGCACCAGCACCGGGGATCACTCCTGAAATGCGCGCTAAAATTGGTGAGCGCTGTTGCAATGCCTGTATTGAAATAAACTACCGCGGTGCAGGTACATTTGAATTTTTATATGAAAATGGTGAATTCTATTTCATTGAAATGAACACTCGTATTCAAGTTGAGCATCCCGTGACTGAAATGATCACTGGCGTTGACTTAATTAAAGAGCAATTACGTATTGCTGCCGGTCAGCCATTGTCTTACACCCAAGACGACATTAAAATTGCTGGTCATTCAATCGAGTGTCGTATTAACGCTGAAGATCCACGTACGTTTATTCCTTCACCGGGCAAAATTACACGTTTCCACCCACCGGGCGGATTGGGCGTACGTTGGGACTCTCATATTTATGCTGATTATTCAGTACCCCCACATTATGACTCTATGATTGGCAAGTTAATTACTTGGGGTGATAACCGTGACGTTGCTATGGCTCGTATGCGCAATGCATTGGCTGAATTGGTTATTGATGGTATTAAAACCAATATCACCTTACATCAAGACATTTTAAACGATCAAGGCTTTGTTAATGGTGGCGCTAATATTCATTATTTAGAGAAAAAGTTAGCCGAATCTGAATAAAATATAATCAACTAAAACCTTTTTAAAAGCTCTGCATTGGCAGGGCTTTTTTGTTTGCTCACCTTTATGCCTAGATACCTCAAGATGCAGGATTCATGGCTATAAGGTATAATACTAAAAAACGATTAATTGAGATTTAATCATGACCGAACAACTAGAAAAACCTATTTCCCCTGCCGATGATGACTGTTGCGGCGGTGGCGCTTGCAATCCGTGTGTATGGGATCATTATTATGCCGAGTTGCAACAATGGCGCATTGTCGAAGCCAAAAGAAAAGAACAACAAACTGAGTCAATAACCCTCACAACAAAAAACCATAACAATTGAAATAGCTGTTCATCGTATAGCACCTACCTTTCTCTCCTACTATTGAACCTGAAATCGGGTTAAACAATGCTTGTATTCATGGTTTCCATTATATCAATCCCTTCTTCATTCAAATCAATAGAGGGCTTAACTTTTTTGATGTAATAAGCGATAAGTCCTGCCAACATATTGGTCATAAATCCATTCACACTACGATGTCTAGTATGCTCTACATAGGAATTTTTTAACTGATCATTAATAGTTTCAAGCAAATATCGTTTTGATAGCACAGCTTTATCTCCGTAGAGTTTTCCAGTAAGTGATGATGTCAGGGCTTTGTGCACCATCAGAAATACCGCCACCACCAAAAGCAATAACAGAACCTTTATGACGGCGTTTACCATTCACTAAAATTAATGTTGAATCTGGAGACAAACTACGTAAATTAGCAGGGCGTACTATGCTTGACCATCTGAAATTGGTTGTGGGTTTACATTATATGAAGGGGTAACCGTTCTCAGTAATGAGTTCATATCAGAGGTACCATTAGCTCTTTGCCGCTAGTAACATCGATAGGCACAGGAGAATCTGCAACAGATCTAGGGGCGGCACAAGAACCAACCACAACAATAACTTCATCGACATCAGCTTTTACCTGATCTTGCTCAGCCGCGATGGTTGGCATGGCTACGCAAGACATCCCCATAGCGATCACTAAGCTCTTTAATTTATGTGACATCTGTTACTACCTTAGATAAGTCATTAAAAAATATTATTATATTGAAAATATGTTAAGTTAAATCAATTGCTTATGTATTTTATGATTTGATTTTAATAATATCACATAATTTTGTGAAGGCAAGGTGACACAAACACAACTTATATAAGATTTCTTTCAACAAAAGGAAATTTAATATAAGTTTAACATGCAAAATTCTTTACATAATTTCATTACGTCGCTACTATGGAATTATGTAAAAGGAATGTAAATAATATGAAAAAGCTTGATAACACTGATCTTAATATCTTAACTGAGTTGTATGCTAACTCTCGAATCACCAATAAAGAATTGTCTGCTAAAGCGAACATAGTCCCGTCGACCTGCCTCGACAGAGTAAAAAAGATGCAAGCCTCAGGAGTGATTAAAGGTTTTGGATTACATATCGATTACAAAGCCATAGGTGGCAATATCGAAGCGATGACATCGGTAAGACTTGGTAAACATAGTAGTAAAGTTATTCAAAGTTTTCGAGATGATTTGATGTTATCGCCAGAAGTATTAAAAATATTTTACATGGGGGGTGGCGACGATTTCATCTTACACATTACCGTAAAAGATACCGAGCATTTACGTAATTTTATATCGAGTAAAATTACCTCTCGAGATGAAGTTGTGCATATCGAAACAGCGCTTATATACGAACAGTTCAGTGGTAATAAATTACCAATATTTGAATAACCCAAGCCAGTAACATATTTTGTCTCCAACGAAATAAAATGCAGTAAAGCAATTAAGTTTACATAACATGAAGAAAAATTATTATGACTCACCAAATAACCCGACGACAGGTAATAAAGCTAGTATCAGGGGCTATGTTACTCCCTATTGCCTGTAGTCATTTACCTAACCCACAAATAATTGATCTCATGTTTTCTCATGGCGTCGCCAGTGGTGATCCCGATCAAACTAGTATAGTAATATGGACGCGTGTCAGCCACGCAACAACGCCCGTTAACGTAAATTGGTTTGTTGCAACAGATGCATCTTTCACCAATATTGCCGCCAAAGGGCAATACACAACCAATGAACAACGTGATTACACGGTCAAAATAGTCGTTGATGACCTACAACCCGGAGCGATGTACTTTTATAAATTTGAAGTCAATGGTGTTAGTTCTATTATAGGTCAGACTCGCACACTGCCTGTGGGGCATGTCAAAGAATTAACGTTGGCAGTGGCTACCTGTTCTAACTTTCCTTTTGGATATTTCAACGCTTACGATGCTATTGCTAATGATCCTAGCATTGATCTTGTTGTTCATCTGGGTGATTACATTTACGAATATGGAGTGGATGGTTTTGGTGGCGAAACAGGAAAAAAATTAGGTCGTAATCATGAGCCAAGCCATGAAATACTGAATTTGGATGACTATCGTCAACGCCATGCTCAGTACAAAAGCGATCAAGGCTCTTTAGCAATGCATGCTCGCCATCCTTTAATTGTTATTTGGGATGATCATGAAACGGCCAATAATCCTTGGATGGGTGGCGCTAAAAATCATCAAGAAAACGAAGGTAGCTGGCAGGCCAGAAGATCCGCATCTTTACAAGCTTATTATGAATGGATGCCAATTCGAGATCCCGCTGACGGCAGTCAAAAAAAATATTGGCGACATTATAAATTTGGCGATCTTGCCAGCTTAATTACTCTTGAAGGTAGGCATACCGGTCGAAGCCAACAAATTAGTTATAACGAACACCTAGAGAATATTGATACCGCTGAAAAAGGACAAGATTTTTTACATGCCATCGTCGGCGCCCCCGATCGTAATATGCTCTCTCAAGAAATGGAGCAATTTCTAAAAAGTGAGCTTGAAGAATCGGTACAATCAAACCGACGCTGGCGTATCATTGGTAATCAAACGATCATTGCAAGATCTATATCACCCAAATTAGACACACCATTTTTTGATACGCTGAGCAAAAACCTTAATACTAAAGCCATCAATATGTTGGACGAGCTTACTCACATAGGCAAGTTTGATTTACCCGCAGATTTAGATACATGGGATGGATATCCCATTGCCCGCGAACAGTTTTATCAAGTCGCAAAAAATGCTGGCGTGCATGATTTACTTGTTTTATCAGGCGATAGTCACAGTTATTGGGCTAATCAACTTTTTGATGAGCATGAACAGTCCATGGGACTTGAATTAGGTGCCACAGGCATAACTTCGCCACGTTCTTTAATGAAGCTAGGTGAAGAAGCAATGAAGCACTATGACGAGCTTAATGCTGAACATAACAAAGAAATTGTTTGGGCTGATGGCAGACACCGAGGCTTTATCCGATTACATATTGATCAGCATGGCGGACATGCAGATTTTATTGCTATTTCTAATGTAGAATCTCGCCGCTATGAGAGAAAAACTATACATTCAGTTAACATTGTTAATAATGGCAGTATGCTTCGCTTTGATTAAAAGGGTACAAACGTTAAAAACCATTTTATCAAATGGCTAAATGGCTCAGGTATATTATTTATTAAATAACGAACGGTATATATTTATGAAATTTAAGGTTTTGTTAGTTAGCTTAGTGTTTTCTTATTCTTCTTTCTTGTTTGCGGGTAACCCTCAAGGGGCGGTTGCCATGCCTGATACCTACAGCGCGGATGCGGCGGTAAAAATATTAAAACAAGGTGGAAACGCTATCGATGCGGCCATCACCGCACAATTTGTTTTAGCCGTGACTTTACCTGAAGCGGGCAATATTGGTGGCGGCGGATTTATGTTGGTACATAAAGATGGACAAAATGATTTTATTGATTATCGAGAAAAAGCACCTTTAACCGCAAGCAGAGACATGTATTTAGATGAAAATGGCGAGGTGATTCCTTATAAATCTGTTTATGGTATTTTTGCCTCTGGCGTTCCTGGAACTGTAGCGGGTATGTGGTTAGCACATCAAAAATACGGTTCTTTACCATGGAAAATCTTAGTACAACCAGCAATTGATTTAGCTGAGCAAGGTTTTATTGTTCATCCCAAATTAGGCCATAATATCAACCGTTATATTAAGCGTATGAAAAACAAAGGCCTTGTGGTTAACTTTGCTGACTATTTTTCAAAAGCGACATCAGACAAACTTTTTAAGCAGCCTGAACTGGCTAAGACCATCGCTCTCATTAGAGACAAGGGTATGCAAGGGTTCTATCAAGGTAAAACCGCTGATTTAATTGCTAACTTTATGAAGAAAAATGGTGGTTTAATCAGCCATGAAGATTTAGCAACTTATCAAGCAAAATCTAGAATGCCTATTAGTGCCAATTGGAATGGCTACAAAGTGCTCACATCGCCACCACCAAGCTCAGGTGGTATTGCTATTTTACAATGGCTTAAAATGTATCAACTAACAGCGCCAACAAAACAGCTAGCCCATAATTCAACAGCCTATATGCACTTGTTAGCTGAAATTGGCAAGCGCGTGTTTGCTGATCGTGCGCAATATTTAGGTGATCCAGACTTTATTGATGTACCACAACAACAGTTGATTTCAGATAACTATCTAACCATGCGCACCAAAGGTATAACACTGGATAAAATATCAACAACTGAGAAAGTTCAAGCGGGTATTGTCGAAAGCGAACAAACTACACATTTTTCGGTGGTCGACAAATGGGGTAACGCGGTATCAAATACCACCACGTTAAACCTAAGCTTTGGTAGTGGCATGGTGGTGACGGGTGCTGGTTTTATTTTAAATGATGAAATGGATGACTTTAGCGCTAAACCAGGCATTGCTAATGTTTTTGGTGCTTTAGGTGGTGTCGCTAATGAAATTCAACCACAAAAGCGCATGCTCTCATCAATGACTCCAACCATTGTGTTAAAGGACGATAACATTTTTATGGTGACAGGATCCCCTGGTGGTACCACCATTATCAGCTCAGTATACCAATCTATTTTAAACGTGGCTGAATACAATATGACTGCCGTTCAAGCGGCAAATGCCCCACGTTTTCACCACCAACTTTGGCCCAAGAATATTATTCGTCACCATAATGGCATTCCCACCGATGTTAACACTGAGTTGACATCGATGGGATATAAACTGGATAATCGCAACTTTGGCGATATGCACATTATTGTCAACCGCGATGGTAAATTAGACGCTGGCTCTCAAGCGACTGGTCGTGGTAAAGCAGTAGTCATCCATTGAGAGATGCTAAGTTTTATTATCTCTCCTATTTTAAATTGTGCTAGTTGTTTTTGGTTGGTTTGACTTGATTCGTCTCATATCATACCGATTAATCGGCAAACTATTTTCAGCATATAAAAACAAAAAACCCACTAGTAACAGTGGGTTTTACAGTCTTCTATGTTTAATTTTACAGTTTTACATTACACGTTTCCTAAAAAGGTAGTATCCGTAACTTTTTCACAAGGTGAATGAGTGACCGCACAACCACAACTCCCTACCAATGCTAACACACGGTGATATCACAATAATATCACCACTCTTTATTCTTACTCTTTTTATCGTTTATGTAAATATAAAGCCATAAACCAGCATGATCCTTATGACCAAAAACTGATAAAATTTGACACCAACGAACGTCATAAATCGATGAACTATTCGACATTACCAGTTGACGTCAGATTCTAAGCTATCTATTGATAGGAAGCAAAGCGCACCAACATAGAGCAAAGATACTACTACAGCGCAAAAATTTATATATAAATAAAACTAACACATTAAAAAACAACAACTTAATAATTGGACTGCATTTTGCTACAATATAAAGAATAAAATAATTTTAAATAAGAGCTACTCTTATTAATACTCAGCCGTTTCAGCATTTAGCTATTTTTTGAGTATACAACTATTAAGGCTCGTCTATGTTGTTTGGACGCAAAAAAAGAAAACCCATTTCTATCCCTGACAAAAAAGTGAAAGAGTGGCATTACACTACTTGTAACTACTGTTCTACTGGTTGTTCAATTGAGATCGGCTTGGACGAAGACAAAAAAATAGTCACTAGTCGTGGTCACGCCGGTGCTGACGTTAACCGTGGCAAACTATGTATTAAAGGTTTGCTCGAGCATGAGTTATTCGACAGCCCAGGTCGTGGTACAGAGCCCTTAATGCGAAAGCAGCACTTTGAAGAATTTCAACAAACAACTTGGGATGAAGCTTTAAGTACTAGCGCGGTTAAAATTAAAGATATCCAGCAAAAATACGGACGTGATGCTTTCGCGGTAGTCTCTACAGGGCAGTTGCTGACCGAAGAGTTTTATACGCTGGGCAAGCTAACTCGTGGCTGTATCGGCACTAATAATTACGATGGAAATACCACCCTTTGCATGGCATCAGCAGTGAGTGGTTATAAACGTTCATTCGGCTCAGATGGCCCACCAGGTTGTTATGACGATTTTGAACACACCCATTGTTTAATGGCGTTCGGCTCTAATTTACCTGAGCAACATCCCATTATTTACTGGCGATTAAAAGAAGCATTGGAAAAACGTAAATTTCCATTAATTGTTGTTGACCCGCGCGTAACCATGTTAGCGCAATTTGCTGATATTCATTTGCCAATTACGCCAGGCACCGACTGTGTACTAATCAACTCAATGATGCATGTCATCATCAACGAAAAGCTACAAGATCAAAGCTATATTGATGCTCACACCCAAGGTTTTGATGAAATTAAAACCTTGGTGCAAGATTATAACCCTAAATCAGCACAACATATTTGTGGTATTGATGAAGATACCATTCGCAGTGTCGCTCGTTTGTATGCCAAAGCACCAGCAGCAATGAGCATTTGGACTATGGGTATTAATCAATCAACCCATGGCTCTGATGGTGTTGCTAATATTAATAACTTGAATTTGATCACGGGTAATATTGGTAAAAAAGGCGGCACAAGCTTATCTATCACCGGTCAATGTAACGCCATGGGTACACGTGAATGGTCTTCTTGTTCAGGTCTACCTGGCTATCGTTATTTAGAAAATGAAGCTGATCGCCAGGAAATAGCTGATTTTTGGGGCATAGATCCCGAATTTTTCCCTAAAAAACGAGGTTTAGCACAAACCGACATTTTCTCTGCCATCGAAACGGGTGAAATAAAAGGCTTGTGGTTAGTTGCTACGAATCCAATGACTTCAATGCCCAACACTAGTCGTGTGCGTAAAATATTAGAAAAACTAGACTTTTTAATTGTTCAAGATGTTTATAGCGATGTTGAAACTAACCAATACGCGCATGTGTACTTACCTGCCTCGGTGTGGTCTGAGAAAGAAGGTTGTCATACTAATACCGAACGTCGGGTTAATCTGATCTCTAAAATTATGCCTTGCTATGCGAATTCCAAGCCAGACTTATGGATTTTCAACCAGATGGCAAAACACTTTGATAATGGCAATATTATTCATTTTCCTGAACACGCGGAAGGTGCTTTTAATGAAATGAAGCAACTCTCTACAGGCACTAACGCCTATGGCGAGCAGAGAATTCTTGATATTTCTGGCATGAGCTATGAAAAAATAGTGAAGGCAAAAGGTATTCAATGGCCGTACACCCAAGCAGATGACCAGCAAAGTGATAGCTTAAAAGGCGAGCCACGTTTATACACTGATGGTAAGTTTCAAACCAAAACAGGTAAAGCAAATTTAATTCCTGTCTATTTTTATAATAACAACGAACAACCCTGTCAAGAGTATCCTTTCTGGCTTAATTCAGGCCGTGTCGTAGAGCATTTCCACACTCGTACCCGTACCGGAAAAATAGGTAACTGCAATAAATTTAGTCCAACACCGTACATGGAAATGAACCCAGATGCCGCCAAAGATTTAGGTGTTGAGCATCAAAGCTATGTGCGCTTAACCAGCCGCCGCGGCGATAGTGTGGTAATGGTGCAACTAACTCAACGCGTGCCACGTAACATGGTATTTGTACCCTTTCATTTTCACGATTGTGTTAACCGTTTAACACTGGGTTTACTTGATCCTTATTCAAGACAACCTGCATTCAAACAAGGCTCTGTGCGCATTGAAAAATTAAATGCGGAACAGCAAAAAGAAGCCGCACAGCTTAATGTTGAACGAAGAACATTCTAGGAATACCGATGAATCAAGCAAAAAAAGAAGCGAAAACGACTCAAACTGCTAGTGAAGTAGAAACTTATGATCCCAAGGCTATATCAGATCATAAACAAGCGGGTGACAGCAAAGAGCAACAAGGTCGCTCAAGCCATTGGCAAGTACGCAGTGAAGAACAAAACTATGCCTTCCTTCCTGATCAAGAAATTGCTAAGGAAAACCGTTACGGGCAGCTTATTGATTTAATTGATTTAACTGATGAACCTGCACAACGCTCAATGTTTATCAATGAAAACCCTGAGGTTGGCAGCAATCCTAATCGCAATAAACAGCATGGTTTCTTCTTTACGGCTGATAATTGCATCGGTTGTCATGCCTGTGAATCAGCTTGCTCAGAGAAAAATGATAACCCTTCCCATTTAGCGTTTAGGTCGGTAGGTTATGTCGAAGGTGGCTCTTACCCTGATTACAAGCGCATGAACATTTCCATGGCATGTAATCACTGTGATGATCCTGTTTGCTTGAAAGGCTGTCCTACCCGTGCTTACACTAAACACGCCGAGTATGGTGCGGTATTACAAGATCCTGAGACCTGTTTTGGCTGTGGCTATTGTACTTGGGTGTGTCCATACAATGCACCACAACTTGATCCAGTAAAGGGGCAAGTATCTAAATGTAATATGTGTGTTGACCGTTTAGAGGTTGGTTTAAAGCCCGCTTGTGTTTCTGCATGTATAGGTAATGCCCTTGATTTTGGCGTGATAGAAAATACTCCTGAAAATCGCGAGCAATGTAAAACGAGCATTCCGGGTTTTCCTGATCCTGAAATTACTCACCCAAACATCCGTTTTCAACAGGTGAAAGACTTACCTGATGAAATGACTCGTACCGATGCGATACCCGTGAAATATCATAAAGATAAGCAAGGTAATTATAAACCCGTCATAGATCAAAAAGCAGGTAAAGCCAAACACTGGAATTTTGCGCGATTAAACTCGAGGGAAAACCCTTTAGTGTTATTTACTTTATTTGCTCAAGCCGCCTTTGGCGTTTTTCTTATTCCATTTTTGGGCGCTATGTTAGGCGTTGATAGTTTAGTAAGCTTTGTTAATTCCGATATGTTTTTACCACTGACACTTATCGCTTTATTAATGACCACTTTTGCCCTACTAATGAGTGTTAGTCACTTAGGTAAACCAATGCGCTTTTATCGTGGTTTTAATAACCTACGTTATTCGCCCATGGCACGTGAAGGTTTGGGTTTAGCCATGTTTAGCGCTGGATGTGGTTTAACCGCTTTATTTGCCTTACCCAACAACACTTGGCTTGTCGATTTCACTCAGCAAGCATTAGGGATGGATTTAGCAACATTAACTCAAGATTTACCCTTAGCAAGTTTAGTTAACGCCACAGGCACCTTTGCTTTAGTCTCAGGCGCTGCGGGTTTATTTTACATGAATAAATGTTACCAAATTAAAGCCAGACCTTTTTGGAACCACCTACAAACGGCCACTGCTTTTGTTGGCAATAGCTTATCATTAGGTGCATTAGTTTCAGGTGTTGTCGTGCTAGGTACATTATTAGCCATGGATATCGCCATTAAAGAAGCGACACTAATCTTTGCTAGCGTATTTACCTTAGGTATAGTGATTGAAGCGCTAGGGCTAATAAATCATAACAGTGATTTAAATCGCAGTGACAATGAAGGTGGAGCAGCCCATTATGTACAATGCACCACGTTTGGTAAAACGTACCTACTGCGTAATTGGCTGTTAGGATTAAATATAGCAACGTCTTTTATTTTATTAACGATGCAACTGTCAGGCTTTACTGACTCAGCATTATTACTACCTTGGTTAGTATTAGCACTGCTAAACTGCTTTACTTCACTCATCGGCAGAGCCTTGTTTTATATTTTGGTCATTCCAACCACTATGCCTGGCGCTTTCTTTTGGAAGAATAAAAGCTTTGAAGAGCACGCTCGAGATACTGGCTTAGCGGATAACCCTGCGACAGGTGTAGCGCCGCTCGCGCATTAATAATGAACAGTAAGACTGAAAGTGAGAGAGTAGTTAATTAATGCTGAAGTATATAGAAGACACATTGAATAAGAGCTGCTTAATAGGTCTGACTTATTATGCAGTTCAAGGTAACGAACTAAAACAAAATATACTTGCAGGACGTGTTGTTAAAGTAGATAGCGAAATAGGTATAACCGTTGAGCTAACCACTAATGACAAGAAAACAGGGGCTCATTTTATTTTGCCAACCGATTTATCGTGTTGGTTTAATGCCCCTAAAGGCGAGTTTCATACCAGTCAGAAAGGCGTGAAAATCATCAACCCAGATTACTTAGTGACCTGGGATATTTTTCAAACAAAAGAACAAACAGCTAAAGAGCAGGACAAAGGAGCCATCCCAAAAAGCTCAGCAGAAGATAGCGAACAACAATGGTGGCAATGGCGACCTAGAACACAGCCGCCTAATGTTGGCTAATTGCTATTGAAATTAACCTTAACGTCGATTAACTGGCCTTTTTCTTCTCTGTTTGTGCTTATCCTTTGGATCAGAGAGTAAGCGCTTTCTAGCACGCTGCTTCTCTCCTGATTTTTTAGGTTGAACAACTTTGTTTAGATCGGGTTCATAACCCGGCAACCACTGTTGCAATAAGCGATAGTTTAGCGTTTCTTCAATTGCAGTTAGTAGCCACTCTTCGCTTGGGCTGAGCAATGATATAGCCAGTCCTGACTTACCCGCTCGGGCTGTTCTGCCAATTCTGTGTACATAATCTTCAGCCACATAAGGCAATTCAAAGTTTATAACATACTTTAAATCAACAATATCAAGTCCACGGGCGGCAACATCGGTCGCGACAAGAGCACGGCACTTTCCTTGTTTAAATTCAGCTAATGACTTTTCTCGCGCACCTTGCGATTTATCGCCATGTAAAGATAATGTTTTTATACCATCCTTGCACATTTCCTTAGCAAGCTCATCTGCAGCTTTTTTTGTTCGAATAAATATCAACACCTGCTGCCAGTTATTTGAACCAATCAAGTACGAGGTCAACTCTCGTTTTCTATCTTCATCCACGGTATAAACTATTTGCTCCACATTGTTGGCAACCGTATTTACATCATCAACACTAATCACTTCCGGCTCGTGAAGCAATTTCTTACTTAATTTAAAAATAGCGTCATCAAAAGTAGCTGAGAACAATAATGTTTGATGTTTAGAAGGTAGGTACTCGAATATTTTTTCTATTTCGTCTTGAAAGCCTAAATCAAGAAGCCGATCAGCTTCATCAAGCACTAGTGTCTGTATAGTTTTCAAATTTACATGATTATTGGTTAGTAGATCTATTAACCGACCAGGGGTGGCAACTAATACATCCACCCCTTGTTTTAATTGTTCAATTTGGGTATTGATACTTACCCCACCATAAATCATCGCTGATTTAGTTTGGCAATATTTACCGTATGCATTAAAGCTGTTGCTTACTTGCTGTGCTAATTCTCTTGTCGGCACAAGTACCAAAATGCTAACCCGTTTTTTTCCACTGTTTTCAGTCATTAAATTAGATAAAATAGGTAAAGCAAATGCTGCGGTTTTACCTGTGCCAGTTTGCGCCCTAGCCATAACATCGTTATTAGCTAATATTAAAGGCACAGCTTGTTGCTGAATTGGAGTAACACTCGTGTAGCCCATTTCTGCCACAGCAATTTTTATTTTTTCATGTAAAGCAAAAGCAGAAAATTTCATAATTATTCTATTTCATTAGTTTTAGCAAGTTTAACACCTTTGAATGCCAAGGTATTTATAAGTTAAACTAGACAAGATAAAAAAATTCCGCTAAAAGCACTACAGGGTTAGCAAATTTAAGGAGAGGTATGTCAGCGATTGATTATCAAAATAAGCATTTTTTAATTATAGATAGTATAAAACCTTCTCATGATATTTTGAAAAAATTTGCCATGTCTCTCACAAGTAAGCAAGTGGATTCGACTCCTTACTCAAAAAACGTAACGTCTATGTGCTTAGAAAAACAGTACGACGTAATTTTATTAGGATATGACTTAGGTGAAAGACAAAAAAATGGTCAGCAAATATTAGAAGAGCTACGCATAAGTGAAGTTATATCACGCCATTGTGTTGTTATTATTATTACCGCTGAGGTAACGCAAGGAATGGTTTTAGCGGCACTAGAGCATAAGCCAGATAGCTATTTATGTAAACCTTATTCATTGCAAGAATTGCACAAGCGCTTAAATAAATGCATCGCAAAAAAAATGGCTATGGCTGAGATTTATCAAGCAATTGAGGAAGATGATAAAAGCTTAACCATATCACTTGTCAATGATGCTTTAGCTAATAATACCCCCTATAGAATTGAATGTTTAGGTATAAAATCTAGGCAGTTTTTTGATTTAAAAAAGTTTGAGCAAGCACAAAAAATTTATACAGCCTACCAAAACGAGTCTCATTGTCAGTGGGCAAACATTGGTCTAGGTAAAATAGCCTTACATAATAATGATTTTGCCAATGCCGAAACTATTTTCAAAAATATCATAGAGCAGCAACCGCTCTATATGCCAAGCTATGATTGGTTAGCATCTACATATCAACAAAGGGCTCATAGTCAATATGCAGAGGAAACGCTTGCACAAGCAGTAAAGTTATCACCACGTTCAGTGGTAAGACTTAAAAAATATGCAAATATATGTTTTGAAAATGAACACTATGAAAAAGCTACCAGTGCTTATCAACAAGTATACGACTTAGCGTACAACTCAATACATCAAGCACCAGAGAACGCCATAATGTTTGCTAAATCCCTCGCGGGCTATTCTGCTGGTTTATCTTTAATTGATGCAAAAAAAATGAATAATAGAGCTTTCGCAATGTTGTCACATATGAATAAAAGCTATCAACAAGTAGAGTTTAAGATTCAGGCACATTTGTTATCAGCATGTTTACTAGAAAATATTCATGACTACATTGTTGCTAAGAGCAAAATAGAATTAGGGTTGACTCTATTAGATAAAGAGCGACAAAATATTGATGTAGCTAGTTTAACGAACATTGCCGATTCTTTAACGAAACTTAATAGGAATAATAAGGCATCGCAAATTTTAATTGCTGTGAACCAACAGCAAGCAAATAATTCAAAGGTGTCAGGAAAGATTGGAGAGCTATCTAATGAGCAGCTTAATGGAGATCATACCGTCAAAGCACAAAAAGCATTAGCGTTTGGTAAAGAACTATTTGAAGCATTAGAGTACAGCAAAGCCATTAAAGCACTAAATGAAGCCTTGTTAATATTTCCAAACCATAGTGGTATTAAACTAAATTTATTGCAAGTACTGCTGACATCTTATGAAAAAGATAAGTTTAAAAGTGAAGACTTAACACAGGCAAAAAAAATCATCTTAGATATGCTTAATATAAAAAAAGATAATGAGATTCATAGTCGATTTAAAAAAATGAAAAAAAAATACCAACAACTTGCTGGTATTTAATTATCTTATTCAAATAAAATGGTGGAGGGAGGTGGATTCGAACCACCGAAGGCTGAGCCGTCAGATTTACAGTCTGATCCCTTTGGCCACTCGGGAACCCCTCCACAGGGTGGATATTATAGCATAATATCGAAAACGATTTATCATGTCTTACTATGCGCTCACATGAGAGATTTTGTCACATGAGTCACACTATCATCGATTCTACTGCGGTTCATTTTCTTTAGCGCGAATAAACTTTCGCCTATAGAATAGGAACCTAGCAATGTCCTACTCTCACATGGGAACTCCCACACTACCATCGGCGCTACTGCGTTTCACTTCTGAGTTCGGAATGGAATCAGGTGGAGCCACAGCGCTATTGTCGCTAGATAAAACTTTAATTGCTTAATTTACTTAATAAAACAATTTAAAAAACTAAAGCTTTAGCAAAAAGCCCGTCACTTTCGTAACGGGCTTCTCTAATAAAAACCTAGCAATGTCCTACTCTCACATGGGAACTCCCACACTACCATCGGCGCTACTGCGTTTCACTACTGAGTTCGGAATGGAGT
>Ga0209081_1000345_pt1 | contig 28094 bp, 26 predicted proteins | sample GOMGulsemesocosm_4_FD_184636 | JGI IMG/M metagenome (GOLD analysis project Ga0209081, IMG submission 184636) | Methane-oxidizing microbial communities from mesocosms in the Gulf of Mexico - GOM15B Gulf of Mexico (SPAdes) (version 2) | ecosystem: Environmental > Aquatic > Marine > Cold seeps... | reverse complement strand
CTGCAATTTCACCCGTGTAACGCGTGATAAGTTCAGGTTCGGTGGTAAATTTATTAGCGTTAGTTTTTGTCATATACCCAACTAGTGCAAAGATAATAAGCGCATATTTATACCCAATCCAATTCACGATGCAGGGTTCACATTTTTAAGCGGTTTGGGTATAAGCATGAATATTATTATTTTCGAGTTGTTAGTGACGAGTTTCGAATACATCTAGCAAATTGTTTTGATGTGTTCGTAACTCGCGATTTCTCTTACTCGATACTTTCCTTGTTCGCTTCTAACTCAGTTAAGCGCGCTTCAAGCTCTGCTAATTTAGTGCGTGTTTTAATTAAAACCTGCGTTTGCACATCAAATTCTTCACGGGTTACCACGTCAAGCTGTGATAATTTACGCTGTAATACCGTTTTAGTTTTATCTTCAAAGTCGTTCGCTAAGGTTTTTAAACCCGGCGGAATCGCATCAGTAACTTGCTTCGCTATTTCTTCAATTTTTTTTGCATTGATCATGTTATTTCCCTGAAATAATTTCACTTAAGAACATTGTAACTGTTTTGCTAGTGAGTAAAAACAGGTAAAATCATCGACCATTAAAAATTTTTATTTCTATAACTGTGAAGCTTGAAGCTATTTGGTTCAAGTTCTAGAAGAAAGCACAGAGTTTATAAGTATAAATGAGTACTTTCGACAACGGAATTGGGACAAATAGCAAAAAGATGAAGAGTTACGATGAAACTTAATCCTGGACAAAACGAAGCAGTAAAATATGTCAGTGGCCCTTGCCTTGTTTTGGCAGGCGCGGGTTCGGGTAAAACAGGGGTTATTTGCCAAAAAATTGCTTATTTAATTCAAAAGTGTGATTACAAAGCACGTAATATTGCAGCGGTAACCTTTACCAACAAAGCGGCGCGAGAGATGAAAGAGCGTATCATAAAAATGCTCGGTAAAGATTCAACGCGTGGTTTAACCGTTTCTACTTTTCACTCGCTTGGCTTAGATATTGTCCGCAGGGAAATCAAGACGTTAGGTTATAAGCCTGGGTTTACGCTATTTGATGACCAAGACAGTCTTTCATTGTTGAAAGAATTAACAATTGACGAGCTTGATGGCGATAAAGACTTGCTGAGTCAATTGCAAAGCAAGATTTCAAATTGGAAAAATGATTTGTTATTGCCCGATGCTGCGTTGAAGATGGCAGGTGATGCAGATACCGCAGAATTTGCTGAATTTTATCAGCGTTATCATCAGCATATGAAAGCTTACAATGCTCTTGATTTTGATGATCTAATTCTTATTCCTACGCTGTTATTGAAAAACTATCCTGAAGTTCGAGAACGTTGGCGCAGTAAAATTCGCTACCTATTGGTAGATGAATACCAAGATACTAATGCTAGTCAGTATGAGTTAGTAAAATTAATCGCAGGTGAGCGTGCTCGTTTAACTGTTGTGGGTGATGATGACCAGTCAATTTATTCTTGGCGTGGAGCAAAACCCGAAAACTTAGTGTTATTAGGTAAAGACTTTCCACAATTAAAACTGATTAAATTAGAGCAAAATTATCGTTCAAGCGGCCGTATTTTGAAATGCGCAAATATTTTAATTGCTAACAACCCGCATGTTTACGATAAAGCGCTTTTTAGTGAGTTAGCCTACGGCGTTGAACTTCGTGTTGTTCAAACTAAAAATGAAGAAGATGAAGTGTCGCGAATTATTGGTGAGCTAATCGGTCACCGTTTTATGAATCGTAGCAATTACAAAGATTATGCAATTTTATATCGTGGTAATCATCAATCACGTTTGTTAGAAAAAGCACTGATGCAGAACCGAATTCCTTACAAAATTAGTGGCGGCACCTCGTTTTTCTCTCGCGCTGAAATTAAAGACGTAATGGCTTATTTACGCGTTCTTGTAAACCCGGATGATGATAATGCTTTTTTGCGTATTGTGAACGTGCCTAAGCGAGAGCTTGGCCCTGCAACATTAGAAAAATTGGGTACCTACGCCAATATGCGTCAAATAAGCATGTTCGCTGCTAGTTTTGAGTTAGGGCTTGAGCAAACCTTAACTGGGCGCCCTTTAATGAAAATGCAGGCATTTACTCGGTGGTTAGTTGACGTTGCTGATCAAACCGAGCGTGGTGATACAGCGGCAGTGTTGCGTTCTATGATACGAGAAATCAATTACGAAGATTTCCTCTATGATACTTCACCTAGTGCGAAAGCAGCAGAAATGCGAATGAAGAATGTTACTGAATTATTTAGTTGGGTTACACAAATGCTTGAAGGTTCTGATGATGAAGAGCCAATGACCTTACCGCAAATAGTTACGCGCTTAACACTGCGTGACATGATGGAGCGTAATGAAGACGAAGACAATAGTGATCAAGTGCAGCTGATGACTTTGCATGCTTCAAAAGGGCTAGAGTTTCCATATGTATTCTTAATTGGTATGGAGGAAGGTTTATTGCCTCACCAAACGAGCATTGACGAAGGCAGTGTTGAAGAAGAACGCCGCTTAGCTTACGTAGGAATCACTCGTGCTCAACGTGAGTTAATATTCACTTACGCCCGAGAACGCCGTCAATTTGGCGAAGTATCGCGCACAGAAGCAAGTCGTTTTTTACATGAACTTCCGCAAGATGATTTAAATTGGGAATTAGGGCAAGTGAAAAAAACAGAAACTCATAAAAAAGAATCTAATAAGCAAGGAATGGCGAGTTTAAGAGAGCAATTAGCTAAAAGAAAATAGTTCAATAATTAACATCGGCTACTGTTTAGCTTGGTAAATTATTTTGTAATTTATCACTGACATCAGCCATCACTTGTGCTTTGAATTTCTCTTTATCGTTGCAATTGAATTGTTGTTTGTAATCGATCAAGTCGATGATTTCTAGATTTACTTTTATTTTTTTAAATAGTTTTGGTCGCTTATCGCCTGGTGCCTGAATGTGGTGCAAGCCGCCACTGTAAACAAACAGTATTTTTCCTTGAGCTAGCTTTTGTAAAATATCGACAAAGCCACTGCGAATGCTCATGGGCTGGCCATCTTTATCTAAACCATTTTTTCGCATCATGCGCCCTTCAGGTAAAATCGCGTTAATTTTGTCATTATCTACATGATCGAGAAAATTCTGCCAAGAGCGATCTTTTTTTCTTGTGATTGGAATACAGCCAGGAATAAGTGTTTTATATATTTTGCCAGTAATGGGTCGAGCCATGGTGATATCGGCACCGGGCACCACTAAATCATTAGCAATACGCCATAAAAACCCTATGGGTGCTAACCGAATAAATAACGGCTCAAATAAGCTGGTATGGTTGAGAAAAATGATAAAGTTTACTTCATTCCACGCTTTTTTGTGTGTAGTACAAAGCCATCGTTGTTCGAATCGATAAAAGAGCATAACCATTAATTTAAAATTGGCAAGTAGTAAAAACTTAGTCAAACCTAAGATCATGTTTTTCATTAAAATTTATGCTCAATACGTTTATCAACTAGGCTTAAAGTAACGGTTACTTTGTTTGTACTTTAGTGTAATACTTAATGCTAACTGAAATTATTTGTTAGGGTAATAATGACATTAGAATATAGAACTTGCCAGCCTAGTGATGTAAATGAGGTCATCCCTTTAATGTATAGCGCTGGTCCAGAGTCATTCCGTTATGTATTTTCTGTTGACTATTCAGAGCAGGCGATAGATTTTTTACGTTATGCTTTTGTTAAGGGTAGAGGTGAGTTCGGCTATCACGATCATAAAGTGGCAATAGATGATAATACCATTGTTGGCCTTGTTGGCCGTAGAAATAGCACGCAGAACCTTGCCTATACCCTTATTGCAGTAAAACAAATTTTTGGTTTTTATGGCATGTTTAAAGGATTGAAAGTCATTTTTCGTGGCTTGCGCTTTGAAGCTATTGTTACTCCGCCGACAAAAGGCAGGGTGTGTTTACATAATTTGGGTGTTGCCCCAGCTTCTCGCGGTAAGGGGTATGGTCAAAAAATGATTGAATATTTTATTGCTAATGAGAAGAAAGTTAATACAACACATGTTTGTTTAGATGTAGCGGCAAGTAACCCTAGGGCAAAGTCACTCTACCAGCGATTAGGCTTTGTTGTTAAACAGCATAAGTTGGGTAAGTTAGAAAATAAGTATGGCCGAGGTGTCGACCATGAAACAATGGAAATTGAGTTGCTATGATGGTTATTTATTAAAAGATAATATAAAACAAAGTGCTGCAGTTCCAGCACTGATTGAAGCAAACAATAGGTTGTTTTGGTTCATTAGTAACGCTGAACTTACGATTAGGCCGGCTGTTATTACACCGAAAATTAATCGTTGATTATTAGCCTGTTGTTGCTGGGCTATTTTTTCCATTAGTTGCACTTGCTGAAAATTATTTTCTTTACCTGCTTTTAAATAGTCATAGATCAGATCAGGAATTTCGGGCAGTTTTTCATTCCAAAAAGGTAAGTTTTCTTTGATTTTGGTGAAGACGGCTTTAACGCCCATTTGCTCTTTCACCCAGTTTTCTAAAAAAGGCTTGGCGGTTTGCCATAAATCTAATTGTGGGTAGAGTTGCCGACCTAGACCTTCAATATAGAGCAATGTTTTTTGTAATAAAACTAACTGCGGTTGCACTTCCATATTAAAGCGACGTGCGGTGTTAAATAAATTAACTAATACCTGACCAAAAGAAATTTCAGAAAGGGGTTTGTTGAATATAGGCTCACAAACGGTGCGAATGGCAAATTCAAACTCATCAACGCTGGTACTGGCTGGTACCCAGCCAGAATCAACATGCAACTGTGCTACTTTACGATAATCACGATTGAAGAACGCAACAAAATTTTCTGCCAAATAACGCTTATCTTCGCGATTTAATGTGCCAACAATACCGCAATCTATGGCAATCCAAGTGGGATCAGCAGGATTAGTCGCATCAACAAAAACATTGCCAGGATGCATATCTGCATGAAAAAAACTATCTCGAAATACTTGAGTAAAGAAAACTTCCACGCCACGTTCTGCCAGCAATTTCATATCAACACCCAGACCATTTAAGGTGTCAATTTCAGCTACGCCAATACCGTAGATACGCTCCATTACTAAAACGTTTTTATGGCTGTATTCACTATAAATTTCAGGAACATAAAGTACTTTGTCGTATTCGCTCCCTTGTTCGAAATTACGTTTCAGTTGAATGGCATTAGCCCCTTCACGGTTGAGATCAAGCTCATCTAGAATCGTTTTTTTATACTCAGCAACCACTTCGACAGGACGTAAGCGTTTACCATCAGGAAGCCACCTAGCAACTATAGCTGCAATGCGTGACATCACTTTTATATCGGCTAAAATTGTTATGCCAATTTTAGGACGTAATACTTTGATCACCACATTTCGTTTCGTGTCATCCTCAACTAGGGTGGCGGTATGCACTTGGGCAATTGAGGCAGAGGCTAGCGGCATGATATCGAAATCACTAAAATGCTGCTTAAACAATTCATCGCCCATAGCATCAATAATTAACTGCTTGGCTAGTTCGCCATCAAAAGGGGTGACTTGATCTTGCAATAACGCTAACTCATCAGCGAAGTCGGGCGGTAATAAATCTCGTCGGGTAGAGAGCATCTGACCAAATTTAATAAAAACGGGGCCAAGATCTTCAATGGCTAAACGAAAACGTTGGGCAACAGGTTTATTTTTGTGTTTGTTTTGCAACCAAAATAAGGAGAAACGACCGAGTTTGGCATACCATGGCAACATTTTTTTTGGCACCATGTCGTCCAAACCATAATTTAGAAATGTTTTAACAATGCGATACAGTCGTGTGCTACTCACGTGTTTGAAAGTCCTTTGGTTAATGCTTCAATGCGAGTGGAAATTTTATCAACTTGGTTGCTAACGTTACTAACTTGCTGATTAAACAGCTCAATTTGACTACGAGTAACCACTAAGCGTTTCTCATGCACTATGTATTCACTCGCATCAGCCTTCATTTGTTTACTGGCAAATTGAAATTTGTCAGTAAACTTCTTACCTAGTTGCATTAACTTGTGTGTAGGCATGTCACCAATATGGGCCGCTAATTCACTTTGCCAATCAATATTAAGACTTTCTGCAAGGTTAGTAAATTGTTGTGCAACTTTAATATCGCCAGTTAAATCGAGTTTATTTTGTTTAATTAACTCAGTTAACTGTTGCTGTGCTTTTAATTCTTGTAAGGTTTTTATACTGGTATTTACTGTGCAGTCAGCGCGTTCAGTTAATCCGGAAACGATTACCTTGTTGTTATTTACACTCAAACTGATTGGAAAGTTTACTTCAGACAAAATGATTGTTAGCGTTTTTTGCTCTAATTTTTTGAGATCAATTTTGCTAGTATTTAATGACAATACTTTATTAATCAATAACTCTATTGATGATGAGAATGCTTGCTGCAACATTAAGTAACCCTGTCTTATTAAGCCATAACTTTGTCTAATTAGCGCTTTCGTGGTGTAGAATGCGCGGTTAAAATTTATAACCTTTGTGTAAAGCTACAACGCCGCCAGTTAAGTTTTTGAAACTTGTTTGTTCAAAACCTGCGTTATCCATCATGCTTTTTAACGTTTCTTGATCAGGATGCATACGAATTGATTCAGCAAGGTATTGATAGCTATCAGCATCTTTTGCCACTAATTCGCCTATTTTTGGTAAAATATTGAATGAATAGAAGTCATAAGCCTTGTTAAGTAGTTCATGTTCAGGTTTGGAAAATTCTAATACCAATAAACGACCACCGGGTTTTAACACACGATAAATAGAGCGCAGTGCCATGTCTTTATCGGTAACGTTACGTAAACCAAAAGCGATAGTAACAATATCAAACGTGTTATCTTCGAAGGGTAAATATTGGGCATTGGCTTGCACATATTTGATATTTTGTACCAAACCTTTATCACGTAATTTGTCACGCCCAACATTGAGCATTGAACTGTTGATATCTGCCAGAACAACTTTGCCTTCTTTACCAACGAGCTGAGAAAATTTTGCTGTTAAATCGCCTGTTCCGCCAGCCAAATCTAAAACTTTATTACCCGGGCGTACGCCACTGGCATCAATAGTAAAGCGTTTCCATAAACGATGAACACCAAATGACATTAAATCATTCATTACGTCATATTGCTTAGCAACCGAATGAAAAACCCCAGCGACCATAGACACTTTATCTTCTTTATCAATGGTTTTGTAACCAAAGTGAGTGGTGTTCCCTGACGTTGTATCTTGCATGTCCGGAGATTGATTGCGTTGTTGATCTGGCATCTTTTATTCACTAATAACGGAAATTGGCAATAGTTTACTGTATGTAAGTTGGATAACCAAATATCGACTGACTTTTTGTTGATTTAAAACAGTCGCAAGTTGAAAATAGAGCGTTACAAGAACTTATCGAAGATATCCTTATTCATGCTTTACAAAAGATAATAGGAAATAAAACAACAAAAATGTAATTTAATTACAGTTTTAATTTGCTTTACTAGAGTATGTACTCTATAATCCTTTTCGTTTCCTTTGTGGACGCTTGTTGTAATAATTGAATATTCTAGCTCTCCTCATAGCTAATCCACCGGTAGCCTTGCTATCGGTTTTTTTTTGCCTGGAATCTTATATATACCCAAATCAGCTGAATCCTGAGACCTGAATATTGAGGTGGATTAGGTATAATTATCACATAGTCTGCGCCAACAATATCTGATAGAATAGTTTGGTTATAATGGTAATTTGTTGATTTCTTGGTTATAAAATCAACAAATTCTATTTCAAATTGCTCCTCTATACAATTGAATACTAAGCCTACTTTATTATGTTTCTGCCTAGTGAAACTTAATAGGTTTGTATGTAATGTTTTTATCAACAAAATGGGCTTTTAATTAGAAAGAAAATTTACTCTCTCATACTAAAGTTCATATTAGTGGTTCATTTAAATTTTGCTACTATACTCATGTAGCTAGATAGTTTATTACCTAAAATTTTTTGGAAAATATATGAATATCTCTAATCTTTCTTTTAGAAAGAAAATTTTCACTTTGCTTGCTTTACCCATGTTGGGTTTTTTATGGTTAAGCATCAGCGCTATAATTGATAATGTTAATATTAAGAATGAAATGTCTACCATTGCTCCTTTAACTAAATTGTCAGTTGTTTATAGTGAATTGGTTCACGAACTACAAAAAGAACGTGGGATGACTGCCGGATTTTTAGGCTCTAAAGGTAATAAGTTTGGTAATAAATTAAAAAACCAACGTCAAAATACAGATCAAAAAAGAGCGAATAAAACAAATTTTTGGAAAGAGAGCGACCTTTCCCTTAATCGCATTGTTCAGTTGAACTCTTCTATTGAGCAAGCGTTACAAAAGATATCTTCAATACGTCAACAAGTTGATGCACAGTCAATTTCCCTAGGGGCTGCATTAGCTTACTACACTCAGTTAAATAAAGACTTATTAAGTGTTGCGGTATTAAATGCTGACATTAGCTCAGATGCTTTAGTGACAAAAGAAACCATCGCTTACTTTAACTTTTTACAAGGAAAAGAGCGTGCAGGTATCGAAAGAGCTGTACTGAGCAATACTTTTGCAAAGAATCAATTTGGCTCTGGTATGTTTGCAAAATTTATTACCTTAGTGAGTGAACAAAATACTTACTTTGATAACTTTAAGCATTTTAGTAATGCCGATAATAATAGTTTTTTTAATCAACAGCTTGATCATAATGCAGTGAAAGAAGTTGGTGAAATTCGTACAATAGCTAACAACAAGCAAAACGATTTTGGTATTGAGGCAGAGTACTGGTTTACGCAATCAACAGGGCGAATAGGTCAGCTTAAGAAAATAGAAAATCATTTGGGCAATAACATACTGGCTTTGGTTGAAACGAAACGAAGCGATGCATTTAATACTATGGTGCTTAATATAATTGTTAGTACACTCCTCATTTCTCTAGCGTTGGCCGTTAGTTTTTATATTATCAATGAGCTTACTGGTAGGGTTAAAAGTTTAACTACTGTATTGTCTAAAGTTCGACATGATAATGATTTAACCGTTCATAGCCCGTATGAAGGTAGCAGTGAATTAGGTCAAATTTCAGTGTCATTAAATAAAACTTTAGGTAGTTTTTCTAATGTAATTAAAGATATTTCTTCTTCTAGTATGACATTGTCTTCTGCTGCTGAAGAAACTGCGCAGACTTGTGAATATAATTCGCAATCTTTATTTGAGCAGCAAAGTGGTATTGGTTTAATTGCAACCGCAATTGAAGAACTATCTGCTACGGTAAAAGAAGTGGCTGAGAATACTCAAAACACGTCGAATTCAGCAAAAAATGCAGATGAAAAAGCGAAAAATGGATTAGGAACTGTGCGTAAATCTTATCAATCAATTGAAACCTTAGCGAATGAGATTGATGGTTTAGCAAAACAGATTAATAGTTTGCATGAAAGTAGTAATAATATTACCAGTGTTGTTGATGTTATTAAATCCGTTGCAGATCAAACGAACTTACTTGCATTGAACGCCGCTATTGAAGCTGCAAGAGCAGGAGAGCAAGGTCGTGGCTTTGCTGTTGTTGCTGATGAAGTACGTACGTTGGCGCAACGTACTCAAGAGTCTACAGCTGAAATTGAAAGTTTTATTATGTCACTACAAAGTGATGCCAATTCAGCTTTTAATGTAATTGAAGCTAGTCAGAAAAAAGCTGTTGATGCGGTTAACAATTCAAAAGAAGTTGAGCATTTGTTAGAAGAGATAACAGAATCTGTTAGTGATATCTTTTCGATGACAGACCAAATTGCAACTGCCATTGAAGAGCAAGCAGTGGTAACTCAAGATGTTGCACGCAATGTAGTTTCTGTTGAAGAAAAATCAACGGAAACCGCTACAGGTGCAAATCAAATATCAGTAACAGCTAAAGAGCAGGCAAGATTAGCTGCTTCTTTACAAGATATGGCTAGCACTTTTAAGGTTTAGCTTAGGTGTAAATCTTGATGAAAAGTGAAAATTATTGATTTACGTGTTTTATAGAAGATAATACATGTTTGTCATTAACGACAATGTCTTAATTAGAGAGCAAGTGATAATCAATCACTTGCTCTAACATTTTAATTTTAATTGCCAATTGCCATCCCAGCATCAGTCAACCCCCTGTATTATTAGATTGCCATCGCCCTGGTCGGCTTAGTAAGATTCATTTTAGAATTCTTTGATCACAGCTTCCATTCACTAGTTGGATACATTTAGATACATCCACATACATCTTGATAACGATATTTATAGCAGGAATGTTTAATATTTACTCAATACTTACTTTGCAAAAAATTGAGAACAAAATGAATAGCTTATTTTCAGCAACTCGAACCTGGCCAATAACCGCGTTAGTTATTTTCAGTACGATCATATTGACGGGGTGTGGGGGAGGAGAGGGTAAACAAATATCTGAGCCGCTACCTGAAGAACCCGTAACGGGTCAGGCTGGTGATGGCAACTTGCAACAAATAGTAGACTATATTCGAATTGACGAAGGTTTGCCCGCTTTGGCAGCAGCTTTGGTATATGACGGGCAGATCATCGAAATGGCCGCCACTGGTTCTCGTAAAATTAACAGTAATAAGGTGGTTACTATTGATGACAAGTGGCACCTTGGTTCTTTGACAAAATCGATGACCTCTACACTGGCAGCAATGCTAGTGAAACAAGGCGTGATTAGTTGGGATACAACTATTGCTGAGGTGTATCCTGAGTTATCAGGTGTAATGAATAATAATTATGAAAATGTACGACTTGATCAGTTATTGTCACACACATCAGGCATGAGACCGAATCTTCCAAAGGTAAATAGCTATCAAACTAGTTCACTTGATATCGAATCTCAACGTCAAAAAATGGTCGATGAAGCATTGACTCTCAAGCCGGAAGTCGAACAAGGGGTGTTTCTTTATAGCAATTTGGGCTATATGGTTGCAGGGGCAATGATGGAGCGACTTACCAGTTCCAGTTGGGAAGCCCTGTTAGAGGATAACTTATTTACCAACATTGTGATGACCAGCAGTGGTTTTGGTGTCCCTGATGGTCAAGATAACTTGTCTCAGCCGGTTGGGCATTTATCTGAAGGCTCGGGCTGGAAAGCTAATAATGTAGATAACCCTGCAGTTATGGGGCCAGCAGGTACCGTTCATAGTAGCCTTGAAGATATGGGGAATTATATCGCTGCACATTTAGCGGGTGCTCGAGGAAATGATATTACTGGTTTATTAACCGCAGCAGAATTCAGCAAATTGCACACTGCCACAGATAATTCAGATTATGCATTAGGTTGGGCCGTTTCTGACAGCGCTCTATGGCACAATGGCAGCAATACTAAGTGGCTAGCAGACATAAAAATACTTCCGGGAAAAAACGTGGCTTTGTTTATCGTAACTAATGCGGCAGATTTGCATAAAGAAAAGAATAGTAATGCATTTAAAGCAGTGGCGAAATTGACTGATGAACTAGTTAAACGTGCCGATGCCGCATTCACCAATTAGATTAGGCTCAGTTATAACACTTAATCAACTTGATACATTTTTTATGGGGTGATGCGTTTCTCATCATTTATGACGATCACACAACTGTGGATTTTCGAATAATTAACTTCAATCTTGCAAGATGAGAAGGAAAGTTTACCCATTAGTTAGAACAGACAAGCCAATTTTTGTTCGGTCCATCACGACAGATGTTTTGAAAGACCGAACATTTTGATTATCAAAAAAGAGGCGGTGAGTTAAAACTTCGAAATCTTTCATATCCCTTGCAGTACAAATAATAATAAAGTCTGCTTCACCCGTAACGTAGTAACATTGTTGAACTTGGATATCCTTTCTAATCATATTTCGAAAGGCATCAAGCATATCTAACCGCTCTCTCTCAAGTTTCACCGTAATAACGAATGTCATGTTTTGATCAACAGCAGCAGGATTTATGACCGCGATTTCTTTATCGATGGTTTTATCCTTTCGCATTTTCTTAAGCCTTCTTTGAACAGAAGTTACTGATAAACAGCATTTCGAAGCTATGTACTCCAAACCTAAAGTGTTGTCTTCCTGTATCAATGCAAGGATGATTCTATCTGAGTTATCTAATTGACTTTTCATGACCAAATTACATCATATTTAGTATTAATTCGCAATTAATAGGCGTATGTAAAAGGTTTTATGGAAGATATAACACATTATTAGTTGATAAAATTAATAATGTGTCATCACAGTTAAGAGTCGAAAACATGTTAGATAAAATCGTTTACTTGAACAAGTCGTTTAACTTTAAACCGAACGTAGAAGCACCTAAAGCTATGTTAAAGGCTTATCCTATATATAGTGAATCTCCTTTAAAGTTGATTAGTTTTGATAAGAACAATCATGTCCTTATCAAAGATGAAACTGAACGAATGAATATGGGATCTTTTAAAGCGACAGGTGGTATTTATGCTGTCGCACAGCTAATTTCACGAAAATGGTGTTCGATGTATGGGAAAACGTTACGTCCAGATGATTTTCATTCACCTTCAGTGAAAAAGTTTGCATCGAATATTACTTTTGTATGCGCGAGTGCAGGTAACCATGGCTTAGCTGTTGCAGCAGGCGCAAATATTTTTGGTGCTAAGGCAATAATATATTTGCCTAACAGTGTACCAAGCTCATTTGCGTTAAGACTTGAAAATTATGGAGCCGAAGTAGTTTACTCTGGAGAAACATACGAGCAAAGCTGTCAAACGGCCATAGAATATTCTAAATGTTCAGATGATGTTTTACTTGCCGATAGCGCATGGATTGGTTATGTCGATCCTCCCATGCTTATTATGGAAGGTTACACCATTATTGCCGAAGAGTTGCGTGAAAAATTTGAGTATAACAATAACTGGCCAACACACGTCTTTGTGCAAGCAGGTGTTGGTGGTCTAGCAGGTTCGTTAACGCATATGATCAGAATGAACTGGAAAAAACAGCCAAAGATTATTGTCATAGAGCCTGAAGCTGCACCATGTCTACTAGAGAGTGCAAAGAGTAGTACTCCAGTTGCAGTGACAGGTCCTTTGTCCAATATGGGACGATTAGATTGTAAAGAACCTTCCTTAATAGCACTTAATATACTGGCGAAAAGTGATGTAGAGTATCTCACGGTTTCAGATGGTGAAGCGATGAGTGCGGCTCAAAAACTAGCGGAAAATGAAGTACATACCACGCCTTCAGGTGCAGCAGGTTTTGCTGGACTAATAAAATACAATCCCCCGATTAATGCGCAGCCCCTTGTTATCATCACTGAAGGAGTTCTATTATGAACAAAATTGAATTCATATATCAGTATCCTATTAAAGGATTTCCTAGAGAAAAGCTCGACGTAGTTAAACTTCGAGCGAATGAGGGATTTTCTGAAGACCGAAAATATGCTTTGAGCAATGGTCCAATCAAGGTAAACGAGAATGGCCATTTGTCACCCTGCCAAGCTTTTCAAAGGATGACAATTCGTCCTGACCTATCAATGTTTAAGCTCGAACGAAAGGACGGTCTATTGCAACTCATTACACCTTCAGAGAAACCTTTACAGATTGAGTTAGAGGGAGATTCAACTGAACTTCTAAGCGAGAATTATTTTAGTTAACTCTTCATTTGACGGTAATTTTTTACTAATAATTTTCCCCGTCACACTATGATATGCTAAACCTGTCATCACTTTTTTAAATATGGATTTCATTACAGGTCGCATTATCAATTGCCCCATCACCCAACCAAATGGCCCACCTTTGACAACAAAATCCGCTGACATAAAGATTTCACTGCTGTGTTCGTCAATCGCAATCACTTTCATTTCTGATTGCATGCTTTTTAGCGGCATTGAGTGGTTAGAAAGATCCATCTTATAGCCTTGCCCGACTTGGTATTCAATAATTTCTTCTACAAGGCTTGAACCGTCATTAAAAGTACAAGATCTTTTTGCGCCTAAACCTGAGCGAATATCATTGACACTAGCAGATGATTTAATTGTCATAGCAAATTTTTCAATACTGCTATAGTCCTCAAGAACCTGCCAAATTTTTTCTGCTGGTACGTTAACCTTTAATGTCTTTTCACAATGATGTGCCATGATATTTACCTTGTAGTTAATTATTTTGTTGAAAGTTAGCTAACTAATTGTTAACTAACGGAATACTTGTGCCTGTTGATTTCTAGCTGTTGGGTTGATTACTTGCTTTTAAACCTTGAATAATTATTTCGATTGATGTGGTTAAATCTTTTTCAAAGTCTGGTTTCAATGCCTGAAACTCATCGAGTTGATAGACTTTTTTTAATGCGTCACTTTGCATGGTTGCTGCCCAAAAATTTGCCGTGGCTGCATAACTTAAGGTCAACAGCTTAAAAGCCTTTTCACCTTCAATATCAGGGTAAATCCTCGTGATATCCAATGTGAGGCGATAAAGTAAATTCATCGACAAGCGCTTAAACTTCAACAACTGCTCAAATGAGCTATTTCTTTCTAAGGAAGTAAAAAGAATGGGCATTAAATCTAGCAACTTGGGTTGCGACAACAGAGAATTTAGCCAAATATCAGCAAAATACTTTGCCATAACCTCTTGTTCAAGCGTTTGTAGTTGCTGACTAAAATCATCTACCCACTGTTCAAATAAGTCAGCAAAGACATTCAAAAAAATGTCATCTTTCGAACTAAAATAGCGATACATGTTGGACTTGGTAAAACCCGCTTCAACAGCAATGCCATTAAAACTGACCTTATCGTAACCATCCTTTTTAAATAGTGTAAAAGCAGCTTGATAAATAGCCTCTTTTCGTTCGTTTTTCTTTTCGTCTGTTCTTGCACGTTGCCAATTCATGTATATCACCTAAGTGTCTACCAGTCTCTTATATGATAATAAGAGACTGGTAGTCTTTTGTCAATGATAAATATTACGAAGGGGTCCAAGATCAAAAGTATACTTATAGGATTGTATAAATCGTTATGGGGGAGCGTTAATCAAGGTGAACAGATAACATTAATCTCTCATTATTGTCTGTGTCTAAATAATGAACAGTATTAAAAATTCTTCGAGTAAGAAAATTAACAACTGTAGATCTTAACAATTAGTAAGAAACTTAGTAACTAGATCTTTCGAGCCTGAAAGTCGCATAAACCATGCGAGTTCAGCCAATAGCTGCGTTCATCTTTATTTACTTTTTCATTTTTAATTTGTCGTTTTTATTCAATACTGAAAATGCTCACTTCAGTAGAATAGCCTTCATTGAAACGTAGTGAGGACAAATTTTAGTTCAATACTACGAGGTTTATACAATACAGGTAGAATTGAAACGATGTTAAACATCAAAAAAATAGCACAACTAAGCGAATTGAACACTTTAAAAAAAGCTTATTTTTCAGAATGTACAAGCCCTTTAGATGGTATGTGGCATTTCGGATTTGTTCCAATGTCAGAGCACTATGGTTTTTATGAAAACGAAAGTTTGGTCGGTTTTTGTTGTATCAATAGTGAGAAGTGCCTCTTACAATTTTATTTGTCTGAAACCGCACAGTCACAGGCTAAAGATTTATTTACGTTAATTGTTAACAGTCGTAGTGTTGTTATTGGTGAGGTTAATGGTGCTTTCGTTAGTACCGCAGAGCCACAATATTTATCAATGTGTTTAGATAACACGTCAACATTTACTGTTAATGCGCTAATGTATCAATATAGTGATATTAAAAGCGTAAGTGATGTAGACGAAATTAAACTAATATTAGCTGGTGGTGACCAACTTGAATCATTAGTCACTTTTGCTGTTGAAGCTATTGGAGCACCAAAAGATTGGCTAACTGGCTACTACCGAAATTTAATCAAACGTAAAGAATTATGGTATTACTCATTAGATGGCGAAATTGCAGCAACAGGTGAGTGTAGGTACTTTGACGAATATCAAACTCAATACGCAGACGTAGGAATGATTGTATCACCAGCCTACAGAGGTCAAGGCATAGCTACTCAAGTCTTAAACCAGCTTGTGATGGTTGCTAAGGAAAAAGGGATGAAAGCGATTTGCTCTACAGAGGTTGGTAATATAGGTGCGCAAAAAACAATAAATAAAACAGGGTTCGTAGCTCCAAATAGAATTGTGCAATTTGACTTTACTTCCAATTAATTACATAAAATAAAGTGTATTTTATAATGTTGCTTAAAAGGCTTTTGATTGCAATAAACAACTACTATAAATTGATATGACTTGTGCACCCCTGAGAAAACTATGATCCAATGGTTACAAAAACCTAAATGCCCCGTAGTTTCAACATTTGTTGAGTGTTATTGGTTGATTGAGAAAAATGACGATGCTGATAGTTTTCAATTTCCAAAGTTAAATCCAGACCCCAATGGTCATTTAATCATTTCACCCATAAACCAAGCATATACCTATGTCGCTGACGGGAATATGGAAAGTGGAGTTGGTAGTCATATACTCTTTCCACATTTACATACTTTACAACTTGATCACACCAAGCCTTTTATTCATTTAGGCGTTAAGTTCAAAGTTGGTGCACTTTATTCAATCAAGTCATTAAACCTAAATCACCCTATTCTAGATAAAGTTGCCTCTGTTGATTTACGTACCCTAGTTGATAATGGTGAGCTAGACATATCAGATTTGTTGTTACTTGCTCGGAAAGATGGTGCCATGTGTCGGGAGCAACTTGATAAACTGCTAACACATTTGCTTTCTCAATTTCATCAAGATAAGTACAGCGAACTTACTTCAAGAGCACTAGAGATAATAGATGTAACAGCTATTGCTAAATTAGGTGATAAACTACATTGCACTCAAAGAACATTAGAAAGAGCATTTAATAGAGTCACAGGCTTTACGCTTAAACAGTGTCAGTCAATGAATAGACTCGAAGCTATGCTTGAGCACTTATACTCGCTGCGTAAAGATGAAATTGATTGGGTTGACGTAGCATTTAAATTTGGCTTTAGTGATCAGCCACATTTGATTCGGTACTTAAAAGCTCAACTAGGGGTAACACCAAATACGTACGCTAAAGAAAGAGGCTTAACCATTGATGCGTATGGTGGAGTAGTCAACCAATTAAAATAGATCCAATTGTCCGTCCGTTCAACACTCATAAGTGACTGCCTGCTCAAGCCCATAGTTGACTATCAATAACGGGATACCAACGGCATAATGAGCTTGCAGAAGACATAGACGTATTAGCTTCTGATACTTTACTCCTCTCTATTTTTATCCACTCAAAATAGAGTAATCAACTACTCTGTGCCCATTGGTTTCTTAATTATTTAATTAAGCCTCTTAACTCGCGACATAGAGTTTCTTAAAGTTTTTTAGATTCCAGCCAATCATTACTTCATTACCAACTTTAAGGGCTGGTACAGAACGTGCCCCAATAGCATCAAGCTCTTTTCTACCGCGCTGCATTTTTGCATTTGTTAATCTGTATTTAATTCCATTATCATCCAAGTATTTTTGAGCTTCACGGCAATGGGGGCATTTATCTGAAATATATAAAACAACGCGTTTCATCACTAACCTTTACAGAACTGTTAAAGATTAACTATTTTACTGAACTCACTAAATAAAACAAAGATGAATTAACTGAATTTTTAATTCGATTCTATACAGAGAAAAATAAGCAGGTCTAGTAAACCAATAGGTAAAGCATTTGAAATAGTCGCTTTGGCCTTGATTAAATAGTTACAGGTTAGAACTGCCAATGGCAGTAATGTTATCTTACAGCAGACATTTAGGCTTCGAACTTTCTTACTCGTGTTCTCGCTCATTTATGAACTCGATTTATAACCATACATTGGCTAATAATTGTGAATGAACACTATTTAATATACAGTTAAACAATAGGAAATCAGTTAATAAAAAGGGATGTATGAGCTGGGAGCAATTTCACTTTAAATGTAGGTTTTTTCTTCAGAAAATAAATGAAGACTCAACACTACAAAAAGCAAATCAATCATTTGAAAGTTCTGATTTAGACACTCTTTATTCTGATAAAAAGTTAACGGGAATACAAAAAGAACTTTTTGATAAAGTCCTCCAACTGTCTAATATTAAAGATATTAAGAGAGCATTAACAGTATTTTCATCGATAAACTTTGCAAAAAGCCTGACTTCATCAAGCGTATATAAGAATATTATTAATAAGCTGGCTAACTTAGAAGCGGTTACTGTTGTGTTTGTCGTTTTTATTACTATTTACAAGCTATTTGTATACCCAGTTTTTTCTGATCTTATCACTCAATATCCGGGATTAGGTGATGATTCTTTTAGCTTACTACCCTCAATATGGGTATTGGGCTTAACGATTTCAGTACTGACACTAATGTTCACATTTTCATATAGAAAATACGTAAAAAGTATTGATACTATAATTGTTAGGTTACCAAGCAAGGTAATGAAGGTAATAGGTGAGAATAATACCGACCTTGATGTGGAAATGTTAGCTGGTGAATGTACTTAAGTTTGAATAGAGGGGGATGCGGCCATTCATTTTTTTATTCCGTACATCATTTTTAGTGGAGAGATATATAAAAGAGCTGGTTGTTCGCTAGCTTTCCAAGAATCTTCAGGCTTTATTGATTCAAGGACATCCAAAAGATGCTGTGTTTTCTCAAAAGCATTATGCTCATAACTAGGGTAAATTCCTGTCAAGCGTAACACCATAATTACCTTGGTATCACAACAGTCATGTATTTCAGCCCACACAAAAAAATAATATATTGTTCAAGAAACTCTGATTTTGAAATAGCGGTATAGTTGTGCTTATTTGTAGGTAATGGCACTTCTTCAATAACACCTTCCTTAGCAATCTCTGAAACAACATTACGCGGCAAACCTAGAATACGAGTCACTTGAGTAATGCTAAACATACGTGACTCATCTAGCATAAACGGGCCTGACAGGTATTTGCGACTATGCATAATGTTTAGGAGTATCTCATATTGAAGTGGTTTATTTTAATGGGCTAAAACAAATGAGAGTTTATTAATTTCTTTTTTTTCAATCATAATACCTGATATTCAGTCAGCAGCTTTAATGATCACTTATAGCCAAAAGCGGAAGTGAGGTTTACTTTTGAATGCTCAGATTTAAAGATTTGGCAGGCTCGAATTCAGATAAAAATAAAAAGTGAGTTAAATAAGTGTAGCTAAAGCACATATTGTTAGGGGGGAAAGTGTAGTTTTTTACTCAAAAGTGGGGTGGTAAAGTGTAATGAAAAGAAAAAAGTAAGGGGTAAAAGTGTGTTTCCAGTGGTTTTATATGTTATCCTTACCACTCTAATAAGGCAAGGGGTGGTGATGTACTATAGATCAGTAGTTGAAAAACTAAATTCGTGGAAAGCGCAACCTGCAAGAAAACCAATCTTATTGGATGGTGCAAGGCAGACAGGCAAAACTTATTTATTGAGTGAATTGTTTGGATCAAGCTTCGATAATGTAGTGATTTTAGATTTCCTAGAAAACCCAGAATTCTCTCTGATTTTTGAGGGGAAGAAAACTCCCCAATATTTAGTTGAGCAAATTGAAATCTCCCTAGACGTTGAATTTAATCCCAAGACTGACCTATTGATTTTGGATGAAATAGGAGAATGCCAATCCGCAGTGGACTCATTGAAGTATTTCGCTCAAAAAGCCCCTGAAATGTATGTCTGTGCTTCAGGCTCGAATATAGGCTTGTTGAATTCATTTCCAGTTGGGAAGGTGGTTGGTGTCGAAATGCACCCTATGAGCTTCGAAGAGTTTTTATTGGCTAGCGGTTCATCAGTTCTTGTTGAGGCTTGGAGGCGCAGAGAAGAGTCTCCAGCGCTTCACGTTAAATTGTTTCAGATGTTAAAAGACTACTACTATGTTGGAGGTATGCCTGAAGCCGTTAGTGTCTGGTTTGGTGAAGGAAGCCTGCGAGATAAGATACTGGCCGTATCTCAAGTCCATAAAGACTTATTTGATGGCTATGTACGAGACTTTGGTAAATATGCAACAGTGGGCAGCAAGGTTAATGCCGCTCACATTGAGTCTGTATTTAGAAATATTCCATTGCAGTTGCGAACCAATGTTGATGGTTCCGTTTCTCGTTATCGCTTTAAAGATGTAATCCCAAAAAAGAATAGATACAAGGAATTGAGTGGGCCAATAGATTGGTTAGTTAAAACGCACTTGGTCTCTAAAAACTTCATTGTAGAAATACCAGCAACCCCTCTTTCTTCGAATTCCGAACCAAATATTTTCAAATTATTCTTATTTGATGTTGGTATTTTAGGGCACATGCTGAATTTGAAGTATGCTGATCATCAGGATCAAGAATATTCTTATAAGGGCTATGTTGTCGAAAACTTTGTTCAGAATGAAATGCTTGTTACAGGGTATAAACCTACCTATGCATGGGAGTCAGGAAAAGCCCAGATAGAGTTTATCTATGTTAAAGGAGATGGTTCATTTGTGCCCGTAGAGGTCAAGAGCGGAACAAGAACGCAAGCAAAGTCGCTGTCTGTGTATCGCACTAAGTACCAGCCTAAACTATCGGTTAAGTTTATTGGTGGCACAGGAAGTAAAAACGATGATTTATATGTATTGCCACTTTATTACGCCAGCCACCTTCCAGATTTATAGCTAGCGCGCAACCACTAGTTGTCGCTCAAAGGCCGCCCCAGCATAAGGTGAATCTTCTACGCCAATACTTACTAATGAGAAGGCATTAGGCTAAAACTTGAAACGTCAGCTCGTATCATTGAAGAAAGCGTCCATGCCATCAGTGAACGTTATATATCTGTTGCTTCCGAAAGCTCAAGCGCATCATCTACTTCAACGCCAAGATAACGAACCGTACTCTCTAGTTTCGTATGCCCAAGTAATATTTGAACTGCTCTCAAATTTTTTGTTTTCTTATAGATTAAAGATGCTTTAGTTCGTCTCATGGTATGAGTGCCATATAGTGTGAGATCTAAACCTATACTTGAAATCCATTTTTTAACGATCCTTGCATATTGGCGAGTAGTTAAATGAAAATCTGTTTTTACTCTACTGCCAAACAAATAATCACCAGACCTAAGCGATTTTTGTGCTATCCATTCTTGCAGTGACTTTCTAGTTTTAGGGGTTAATTCAAATTGAACGGAACTATCTGTTTTCTGTTGAATAAGCATGGCTCTGGACTGAATAGTAGCTCCATGAGCAATATCCAAAACTTTTAGTTTAATAAAGTCACAGGCGCGTAATTTACAGTCTAAAGCCAAATTAAACATCGTTAATTCTCGCAGGTTATTTGCCAGCTCTAACCGTATCCTAATTGACCATATTTCTTCGAGTTTAAGGGGAAGTTTTTGACCAACTAGTTTGCCTTTATTCCAGCAGGTTTTTCGTGAAGTTGATTTGCTGTTATACATAATAGTGCTCCTTTCTTGAAGGGACTATAAGTATGGTTTGAAACAATAAAATTTATTTTTAGCAGAGATTATTCGTATGTAAGTAAAGAATGCGTCTCTTAGCCACGGCTGACTTTGGAGTTTCATCTCAGAATGTTTATTGCTAGCACATACTTGCCATTAGCTTTACTTATATGAATGACCGGTGGAGAACGGTAAGCTATCGTCAGCTGGACAATATTGTAAAAAATAAGGTTTAAAAAAGAGCATTACTTGCTACTTTTAATTCGATTAAAATCATCTTTATCATTGTGAAGTGCCAAAAACTTTGTGACGTGTTGAAGAGATTTTCGATTTGACTTGGTCAAACCAGAAGTTTCAATAATCTTTTGATAGTAATTCATTGCCTTATCCTTATCTCCCATTAATTCGTTTGCTCGACCTGCCCCAAACAAACTATTGAAACGATTAGGTGTTTTTTCTAGAGAAAGCAGGTAAGCAGTCAAAGCTTCTTGTGGTCTTTTCATTTCAAGTAACATATCACCAAGTAATTCTATCGCAGGTAGAACTGTTCCTGGAGTCACTGGATGTTTATAAGAAGACAATTCAATTTCAACGGAGCGTTCCATTTCGATTAACGCCAAACTCTCATTCCCTCTTTTAAACGCCACCCAAGCTTTGGCTGCGGTATATAAAATATTTACCTGTGTTTGCCAATACGTGCCAAAATTATTGGATGGAATGCGATCTATAATAGAACGGAGTTTTTTGAGGTCTCCTTCTGCTGATTTTACATCATCACTTCTTGCTGCTCCCAACGCGCGAGCAAAATACGTTATTGACTTAAACTGCAAAAAACGATCCCAAGGGAAATCATTTTCCCTAAAAAACTTCAGCTTGGCAGCGGCTTCCCACTGATGCCTTTCAAGATAATAACGAGCCGGTACCGCCGCAGAGGTGTAAGCTGTTGCGCCGCGAATTTGAATTTTTTTATTATCCAACGCTATAAGTTTGTTATATATTTCTTTTGCATTCTCATCTTGAGCAGTCTGAAGATACCCATACATAAGGTAGTCTAGTGCATGAAAATAATGCCCCGAAATAGTATTGTTTACCGGATAGTTAAGAGCAGCTTCAGCCGATCGCTTATTCCATGCTATTGATTCAAGCCAAAATCCTCTTCGAGTAAAGATATGAGAGGGCATATGAAGTGCGTGAGGGATTTCAGGTGAAATTTTTCCATAATTTCTAGCCACTTCCAATGCTCGTTCAGCAACGCCATCTCTATCATATGCGTGGATTATATAATGATGGGCACCTGGATGATCAGGAATTTCGGTAAGCACTCGTTCTACGATTTCTCCAGCCCAATCGATTTCTTTTAATGACTTTTTTGGAGAAGATGTCGATGATATTTCAGAGTAATGATAAGACATATGAGCGAGAGCATAAAAAGACGTTGCTTCTAAGTCCTGCGGAAAATTCTTATAGACGTTGCTCCATCCTTGGTCAAAACTATGTAACCGTTGATTTTCACTTCGAGTAGAAGCGTTTTTAAAATATGCTTGTGTAGCTGTAATATAGGCTAGGCTTCGTTTATCGCCTTTGGATAAAACTTTTGCTTTATTGAGTAGTTTTACACCTTCATGTAATTTGGCTGAATTTGGAGTATCTGGCCATATAGGACGAATGAATGTCATTGCTACCCCCCAATAACCTAATGCGCAATCCTGATCAACTTCTATTGCCGCGCGAAATGAGTTTTCTGCATTCATGTACATCATATGATGAAGCAATGCGACTCCACGTTGCATATATGCTGCTGCGGGAGTACTACAGGGAACTGGGAAGTTGACGGTGCCTAACTCTGAGTTATTATCTTGAGATTTAGCTAGAATTGAAAGTGATATTACCAAACTGAAATTAAAAAAAATAAATAGATAAGGGACAACTGATTTTTTATTCATATGAACCTCGGTTAAGATCATTTATTTGATTACAACTTTGTAAAGTTGAATAAATTAATGAACGTTATTCGCCTCTATGCTGACATTAGTAGGTTCATATGATTACGTCAACTTTGTGCCTTGAGGTCACCCCGTTCTAAATTCATGACTGGCGGCAATGGTGGCTTTGTTCACATTCAGGCTTAACGACTCATTGACAGAAATCATCATCAAGAAACTCATATTTTTATCTACGGTTGAACTCACATATCTTTGCAGACCTTATTGGATCATTGTCGAGTTACAAAAATAACCTCAGGTGTAACTTAAATGTTAAATGTTAAATGTTAAATTTTCTCATCAGGTGACGCGTTTCTCATTATTTGTGACGATCCACACATAACCATGATTGTGGTTAATCTAGTCGGGAATGATAATCGAGGTAATTATAGATCAAATGCTTAACCCAACAGATGAGAATTTTATTTCGTACGAATTCTCGATCTAAATGAGAATTCATGATTTTATAGAGATTTTTTCGATCTTCCTTCTTTGAATTCAAAACCATGCAGGGGCTTTATTTTTGGCTGCAAATTAACCGTTGAGACTTAAGCACTCAATTCCCATGGCAAAATGCACATGTTCATGTTTTAGGAAAAATTCCATTAGCTAAATTACATGGTTCTCTTTCTTGGGAAAGAGATTTCAAATATACAAGTGGTAAGCCTGGTCGAGCAGGCAAAGCTTTAATTATTCCTCCTGCATCAGAATAAACACCACCCACTGAGTTAGAGTGGATTGGTCCCTTGGTGGAGAAATACTGACAGCAAGCCACAATTTAATACTATTTGGTTACCTTAAAGAATTTAAAAAATTTACCTTAAGTTCATATTAGTAATCAAATTTCAGTAAATAGATTACAATTTCAAATTTTGTTATGCTGTTCTCACATAACTAGAAATGATTGGATCAGGGAAGTAAATGAATAAGCTGCATACAATTTTATTAACAGCTATTTTTATGTTTATTATGGAGGCACATGCATCCGATGTTTTAATTGAAGCCGATGGAGATTATGGGCAAGGTTTTTTTGTTAAGGCAGGAAGTGAATGTTTAGTTTATACACCTAAGCATGTAATAGCTGATTCAGCAGATATTTTTATTAATTCAATGCTTCATAAAGACATTGAAGTTAGTGTACTAACAAGTTTTTCAGCAGATCTGGCTATTCTCCAAGTACCGAAGCAGTATGAAAACATGTGTGAGAAAGCTCATAGTCTCAAAAAAACTGAATATGTAGAAGATTTACTAGAAAATAACTATGATGCTAAATTAATTGGGTTAAAAAAGAATGGCTCAAAGCAGGTAATGTCTATGGATATTACCTCAAAAGCTATGCACAGTTTTTTTTTAATTAAACCTAATAGCTCAAACTCGACAATTCGCAAGGGTATGAGTGGCAGTTTAGTGAAAATTAATAATTTGCCTGTTGGAATGTTGCTTTCAGTACAAGGAAATCAAGGAAAAGTACTGCGAACAGATACTATTTTTAATATCACAAAGTCAGTCCTGCAAAACTTCGACAATACATACCGTAGCAAAGGTGAAGTCGCGTCAATAAATAAATCTTTGGAAAAAGGCAATTCGGTTGAATATGAAGGGTATATTCTTTCTGTTGAAAAATTTGATAATAAAATTGATGCTTATAACTTTTGCGCAGCTAGAAATTTGAAAGCTCCAAGCCCTGCTGACCTAAGGAGGTTAGGAAGAAATAACTTAAAAGACATCGATATCCTAATAAGCATTACCAAAAATGAAAGTGGTTACGATGGGCATAAATATATACCAACTCAAAGAAGAGTTCGACGGCTTTCAACAACCAGTTTTACTGGCGCAACATCAGTGTGTAAAGCTAAGACATAAGATAGATTTGAATACATAATCAGTGCTTTATATCATTGTTTGAGCAACTACAGCTCGTACTTCATTGCAGACTAAGTATAATTTTTGTTTAACATGCTTAGTTTTAAGTAAATAGGAGAAGTCTTTGAGTAGCCACTTTAAATATATTGATTTGCTTGATAGCAACGTTGTATGATGGCGTAAAGCTCAAAATATGAGCAAAATAAGATGGATTTTTAAATGCTCCCCCGATATTTGTTAACTATTTCTTTTCTATTTTACCTCTCAAGCTTTTTAGTTGAAGCTAACGAGCAAATAGATAATCAAACTACTACATACGAAATTATAGGATTTAAAGAGTCACTATCTGAAAGTGTTGATGTTTCAGGTGGCGTATTAGTTTCATACCAGTTTGAAGGTGATTCGAAGAACCCACAAACAGATTCCCTGTATATTGCTACGCCTCAACTAGAATCAAACGTCAAAATTAAAATCCTTAGTATAGACGGTCAATATAGCGCTAAGTTCACTCTATCGCTATCAGATAAGAAGTCGAAATGGACGAAAATATCTATCCCGTCAAAACACCAAAAAAAGCTATCTTCATACAATGCCAAAGACATCGCTGTGTATGCTTTTCATGAAGTCCCGTCTAAAAGGCGGAAAAAATTGTGGAATGTTGTACCTACCGCCTGGGGCGCTCCAAATAGTGATATTCAATACTTTAATATTAATACATCAGGAGATACTCCCATGTATGTATTTAAGAATGCCGAAGGGAATAAGGTGATTGTGCAGTGCCTACCTGTTAAAAATAAGGTCGTTACTGCATTTAATTATCAATGCCCAGTAGAGCAAAGCTACAAATTTAATGGAACACCAGTAACTTTTATTTCAGAAGTTGATGGTAAAAAAGACAAATATAAAATTTGGTAATTTTATGAGTGATAAAACATTTAGTTTCTCAGAAAATATTGAAGGCGTTGATTTAACAAAATTGCCCGTCAAGGTGGTTGTTTCGATTGTATTTTTTTTAATATTTTTAGTGCTCATTATTGTAATTGGCATATATGCCTTGAGTGATAAAAGTGACAGTGTTTTTGTTAACATTGCAGTGCAATCAGAGCATTTTACCTATAGCCCTACCAGCGGACTTGCTCCTGAAATCACATTGAAAAAATTCACACCGTCTTTTGACTGTTTGGAGTATGAAAAAAATGAATACCTTGATTCCACAATAATATTAGAGAAACCTACGAGTGTTAAAATAACTCGTCTATATAAGGACGAAATTAAGATAAGTATTTTAGGAAAAGGAAAATTCGGAGAATTAGAATTGAATGATGGTCCGCCAAAGGATCTGGTTAATTGTTTTTCAGTGAAAATTAACTTAACTGAAAATTTTCCTGTTTTTTCTATGAATCTTCATGGAAAAACATCATTAGGGAAATTAATAACCGATGCTTCTGGTAAATTTCCGCCGTTACTTAACTCTGGCCAAATTACCTTAAGTGATAATACCTTAGTTTCAGGTGAACAATATAGTTTATCCCCTAGAGAATTACAGCGAGGTGATCATATTTACGCTGAAGGCGATAAAGTATCTATGTCTGGCTTAATACGAGCGAATTTTGATGAACCTGGCATGGAAGGTCTTTTTAGTGTGACAAATGGTACCGTATTTATTCAGCGATATAGAACAAAACCACAAGAGGTTAGCTTTGGTTTTATTAACAGAATAATCAATGATTTTGAACTCGGTTTTGTATTGATGGTGCTAATAGTTGGGGTGAAATTCTGGGGATCTGTTATTAACTTTTTACTCAGAGTGAAACTTATTCAAAAACAAACGGATTTAGTAAATGATGACGACAACAATAAAAACAAAATTTCTTAGTTTTTCATTCATTTTTGCAACTTTTTTTGCAGTTTATGAGGTAGCCGCTTCCGATGTTTTTATTGAGACAGACATGGAATTTGGTCGTGGGATGTTAAGAGCTGTTGGTGATGAATGTTTTATTTATACTCCTAAGCATGTAGTAGAAGATACAGACGATATATTTGTTAGCACAAGGCATAATAAGGACGTTGAAGCTAGCTTGATAACGTCATATCCACAAGACTTGGCATTATTACAATTACCAAATGACTATAGAAAGTTATGTCTTGAAAGTACTTGGACTGAAGATGGAGGTAGTAGAGTAAGAACGATTATCCAATCACTGAAAAAGGCCACTTTAAGCTTTAGAAAGAAAAATGGGAGCATTGTTGATTATGACCTTCGAATTGTTGAAAAAGACTTACATACTTATTTTTATATAGAGCTGGAAAACTCAAAAAAATCACTTAAAAAAGGCATGAGTGGTTCTACTGTGTATGTCGCTAATTACCCTATAGGAATGCTTGTTTCGGTTGCTGATGGTGTGGGCAGAGTACTACGTATAGACACTATTGCAAATCTATCTCAATCAGTGTTGGCCGAATTTGATGAAAGCGGAACTAAAAAAACTAGCAATACGAAAAAAAGCGCTAATGCCAGTTCAAATAGACCCAAAGGGAGAAGTATAAATAATGTTTCATCATCAAATAATACTCAAGTGTTCAAGGGAAAGCTTAGCAGTGGTGAAACGATATCATTTCCAATTCATACAGTTGGTAACACTGCCTTTCGCGTGACCATGCCTAAACAAGCGGGGAGAACGAGATACTCTATTGGTCTGAATAATCCTGCGGGTAATAAAATAACATCTTATGGTGTTGATTTTACCGACAAGACACATGTGTACGGTTTTGGCACCAGTGATGAAGGAGAGCA
>Ga0209081_1000344_pt1 | contig 28106 bp, 32 predicted proteins | sample GOMGulsemesocosm_4_FD_184636 | JGI IMG/M metagenome (GOLD analysis project Ga0209081, IMG submission 184636) | Methane-oxidizing microbial communities from mesocosms in the Gulf of Mexico - GOM15B Gulf of Mexico (SPAdes) (version 2) | ecosystem: Environmental > Aquatic > Marine > Cold seeps... | reverse complement strand
GTAGGGTTAGGGTGTGATCTGCCAGCGAGGCAGGTACGCCGGGTGAACTGGGTACGCCAAAGGTCAGTGCGCCAGAGCCCGCTTTGACCAATAATGAGTCGGAGTGCCCGTGGTAGCAGCCTTCAAACTTGATGATGTTATCGCGACCAGTAAAGCCACGTGCTAAGCGAATCGCGCTCATGGTGGCTTCGGTGCCTGAACTGACCATTCTTACTTTTTCGATGCTAGGGATGAGGCTGCAAACCTTTTCTGCCATGCGTGTTTCGATGATGGTCGGCGCACCAAAACTAAGACCTTTTTCGGCCGCTTTTTGCACCGCCTCGACAACGACGGGGTGGCTATGACCGAGTACCATCGGCCCCCATGAGCCGACGTAGTCAATATATTGTGTATTGTTGCTGTCGACAATATACGCGCCCTTCGCATGGTCGATGAAAATAGGTTCGCCACCGACACCGTTAAAGGCGCGAACGGGGGAGTTGACCCCGCCTGGTATGACGAGTTGTGCTTGATCGAAAAGGGACGGATTGCTCATGCGGGTGCCAGATTGCTTAAAAGGAAATATATTATAGGCGTATTAACCATATGAGCTCATTAGAAAGGGCAGAAATTGCTTAAAAACATCCAGAGCTATTCGTCTTAGCTAGGCTTGTATCAGCTGTTTATTGCTTGAGCGCGGTTATCGTTCGGGGTTTAACCCGCGGCAACAATAATTCCGCGCTCGATGAAGTCGCGGAGGATGCTTAAACCACCTTGAATGACAACGTCAGGATTGGGGTGCTGCATCTCAGCGGCGAGTTTAGTCAAAATAGCATGGCTGTGTTGTTGGCTATTGTTGGCTAGTTTCTCCAGTAAGGCGTGGGTGACGGGGTTGGTTTCTAAAAACACAACCTCGTCGTCTGCGTTGCGATACACCACCAAATAGCTGGCGGTATCGGGTACTTCGTTGGGGATGAATTCGGGTGATATATTATGTACGGGGTATTGGTAGGCGAGCGGGTATGCGTTAACCGATAGGGTGAGTACTTGCGGTTCAATATTGTCGACATGGGCGCGGGTTTGTTCGGCGCCGTCGTTGGTCGCGGCTAATAGCTCGGCCCATTCATAGTGTGCTAATTCAGTGATGAACGGAGGGTCATCGACCGATTGTTCGTTAGCGGCGCGTTCGTGCTGTAGGAAATGAATGAACTCGGTGGGGATCTGTGAAAAATAGGGGCTGCTACTTTGGTGGCGAGAAAAAAAATCCCTCACTAGCGCGTTCCAGTCCTTGTCGCTTGATACTTTTCGTAAGACGGGGAAGTTGTCCGCTAAAAAGCCTTGTAGATTATTGAAGAACAGGTCGCGATAGATATCGGCACGTCGCTTTTCAATGTCGCTGGGTGCGGGCGCGCTGTCGGGGTTGCGAATGTATTGGGTGAAACGGTGCTGGGTATTAATGAAGCTCCGCTCATCCGTTGGCGAGCTTTTTTTTGCTGTTGGATTCATGGCGTATCTGCGCTTGTTCAATGGTGTTAACTTCTAATAATAGCTCGGCTAATGGTGGGATATTAAAGTCTCGTTCTAATAGGGTCGGGAAGACGCCAAAGTGTTCATAAGCCGTATCTAATAAGGCCCAAACGGGGTCGATAATGTCGGCGCCATGGGTGTCGATGATGATATCGTCGGCTTCATTATAGTGGCCAGCGATATGCGCATAACTGATGCGTTCAGCCGGCAACTGCTTCATGAATTCAACCGCGTCGTATTGGTGATTGACGCTATTGACGTAAATGTTATTGATGTCGAGTAGTAACTGACAGTCTGCTTTTTGAATAACGGCATTGAGAAAATCTATTTCCTCCATCTCTTTGCCGGGAGCGGCGTAGTAGGAGGCATTTTCAATAGCAATTCGCTCACCCAGAATGTCTTGTACTTGAATAATTCTATCGGCGACATGGTCAACCGCTTCTTCGGTAAATGGAATAGGCATTAAGTCATACATATGGCCACCGTCACTGCAATAACTGAGGTGTTCGCTGTAGATTTTAATTTGATGTTGCTTAATGAATTTAGCAATATCTTTGACGAAGTTTGTATCGAGTGGATCCGGGCTACCAATACTAAGTGATAAGCCGTGCGCGACGAATGGAAACTGTTCGGTGAGTGCGCGCAGTTGTTTTGCGTACTTGCCGCCTAAATTAATCCAGTTCTCAGGGCTGAGTTCGTAGAAGCCGACGTTACTTGGCGGGTTCTCGGTCAGCGGGCCAATGAAGGCCCGCCTTAGTCCGAGACCTGTCCCAGATACCGGGTAGGTATTTGACACGGGATCAGCAATGCTTATTTTTCATGGCCGCAGTTGCCTTCGCTCGCTTTCATATCGGCACCACATTTACCTTCACCGCACTTTGCTTCAACGGCTTTGTCTGCTTTTTTCGCTTTCATTTTAGCGCCGCATTTGCCTTCACCACACTTTGCTTCAGCTGCTTTCTTTTCAGCTTTATCGGCACCACACTTACCTTCGCCGCATTTGCCTTCGCCACACTTTGCTTCAGCTGCTTTCTTTTTAGCTTTGTCGGCACCACATTTGCCTTCGCCACATTTACCCTCGGCTAATACCATATAACCCGTTTCAAGTTCTGTGGCACCGAATGGGTTCGTGTCAGCACTGGCGACAGGAGCAAAAGCCACTGATGTTACGAATGCTGCACCCAGTGCGGCTGCTAATGGTTTTTTTGTTAAGTTTTTCATAAGGGCGTCCTTTTAAATTATAGAGTTGATTGGTAAATCCAGATCTTTTGTACTGCATCACTGTCTGCGGTTTAATAGACCACGCAAAGTTCTAAAAACTTTCAACGGTCGGTAAAAAAAACTCAGCCGTGAAGTTTTAAACCTTTGGTTAAGGGTAGTCTATATAAACTTAACGGAGGATGAATTAGCTGATTGTTTTCTCTTTAAACGGGCATAGGTCCTCAATAACGCAGGATCCGCAACGAGGCTTTCGTGCAATACAAGTATATCGGCCATGCAGAATCATTAAATGATGTGCATCAAGTTTATATTGCCTAGGGACGAATTTTTCTAACTTTTTTTCTACCTCAAGCACGGTTTTTCCAGGGGCAATTTTGGTGCGATTACTGACTCGAAAGATATGTGTGTCGACAGCGATGGTTGGAACGCCGAAGGCCGTGTTGAGAACCACATTAGCCGTTTTCCGGCCAACACCGGGTAGGGTTTCTAATTCCGCCCGAGTGCGAGGAACCTCGCCGTCGTATAGGCGCACCAACATCTCGCAGGTTTTTATAACGTTCTTTGCCTTGGTGTTAAATAGGCCAATGGTTTTGATGTAGTGTTTTAGCCCTGCTTCTCCCAAATTAAAAATATCTTGTGCGGTATTGGCGACGGGGTATAACTTGTCGGTCGCCTTGTTGACACCTTTATCGGTTGCTTGTGCCGATAGAATAACCGCGATGAGTAACTCAAACGTGGAGCTGTAATTGAGTTCGGTTTCTGGTTCGGGTATGGCTTTGCTGAGGCGCTGAAAAATCTCCAGTCGTAGGGCTTTGTTCATGGTGTTAGTCGTATCTCGCTTAGGGTTGAATTTGCCACTGCTTGTTTAAGAGAACTATTTTTGCAGTAGCACTTTGCAGGGTATTGAGTGGAATGATTTTTTTTAGCTGCTCGCTGGCAAACGCGGTGTACTGCTGGTAAACCCAGTTGTAATTGACGGTGGCGCTCGTTTTGCTAGTAAAGTTGATGCTGTTGATTGATTCGATACGCTTGCTGACGGCTATAACGCGTGCATTCTTTAGGTTTGAATCGCCCCAGGGCTCGCCTATGATGAATTTTTTGCCTTTCTCGGTAAAGCTTAAGTACGCGCCGGATCGGCCGGCTGTATAGCAGTTGATGAGCTCGGCATCAACCGCTGCTTGCATGTCGCGGCATTGCCAACCGCTGGGCGTTTTTGCATAAGCATTGGGGTTATTGCTGACAATATTAATGGCGTAACCGGCGGGTTGCAGCTGACGTAGGGTTTCTAGTGCCAACTTATCGTCTAAAATAGCGGCTTTATGGCAGGCGGTTAATAATAAGCTGCTGAGGCAAAGTATAAGTATTTTGCTTGAGTGGTTAAACATAAGGCATCCCTTTGTTGTTAACTGGCGATTCATTGTAGTGTAGCTTTAAGGAGGAGGAATGATTAATTGGTCGAAAATTGACACGGTTTTACTGGATATGGACGGTACCTTGTTAGACCTAAGGTTCGATAACTATTTTTGGCAAACCGCGGTGCCCGAATATTTTGCGAAAAAACAAGGTTTGTCATTTGAGCAAGCGGTAGAGCAGTTGTTGCCTATCTTTAAAGCGCAAGAGGGACTACTAAACTGGTACTGCCTTGACTATTGGAGCAAAGAACTTGATATTGATATCGTTAAGTTGAAACGAGGGATGCGCGAGCAGATAAAAGAGCTGCCGCATACGCGTGAGTTTTTACAGGCGGTGAGACTGAGTGGTAAGCGCTGCGTGTTGGTGACCAATGCTCACGCAGAAAGTCTGCTGTTAAAAATGCAGAAAACCGGATTGGTGGGGTTTTTTGATGCGATTGTGTCGTCGCATGATTTGGGGTATCCGAAGGAACACCAGGAGTTTTGGCGACGGTTAATCAAGTTGGAGGCGTTTGATAAGGCGACAACACTGTTGGTCGACGATAGTCTGAGTGTGTTAACGGCGGCGGCTGAATTTGGTATTCAACACTTGATTGCCGTTGACCAACCGGATAGTACTCAACCACCGCGGATGATACAAAACTTTGCGGCGGTTAAGGATTTACGTCAGATCAAACCTTCTAGCTAAGAACTTTGTTTTCTATGCTGAGGTTTTTTATGTGGTCGAGGTTTTCCTTTATGCCTATTTGCAGAAGGTTTGTAGGTTTTTTTAGTGGCAGGCTTAACCTCGGGTAGGGTAGCGCCGTCTATTGGTGAATAGGGGATCTTGTGTGAAATATAGGCTTCAATGTCAGGCAATGAATAAGCATACGTTTCACAGGCGAAGCTAATCGCCTTGCCGCTGGCGCCAGAGCGTGCAGTACGGCCAATTCTATGTACGTAATCCTCGGCGTCTTGCGGTAAATCAAAGTTAAAGACGTGGCTTACCGCCGGAATGTGTAAGCCCCTAGCGGCGACGTCGGTAGCGATTAATAGTGGCAGCTTGCCTTCTTGAAAACGTTGAAGTATTTGTTGACGCTTTTTCTGTGGCACATCGCCGGATAATACGGCATTGTCAAAATCATTGCCTTCTAGGTAACGATTTAATCGGTCGGCGTTATGCTTGGTATTAATAAAGATGATGCCACGTTCGGGTTTTTCATCATTCAATATTTGAATTAATAAGGGGATTTTTTCATCTTCGGCAGGGTAGTACATCGATTCGACGACTTTTTTAGCGGTGATTTGCTCTGGTTCGATGCGTACCATTTCTGGGTTATTCATGTGCTCGTAAGCGAGTTCAGTCACTTTGAATGACAGGGTCGCTGAAAATAACAAATTCAGGCGTTGCTCGGGCTCGGGTAAGCGGCGCAATAAATAGCGAATATCATTAATAAAACCGAGATCAAACATGCGGTCGGCTTCATCTAGAACCAGCACATCGGCGTTTCTCAGGTTAAAAACTTTTTGCTTGAAAAAATCAATGGTGCGGCCTGGGGTGCCAATTAAAATATCGACGCCATCTTCTAGGGTTTTGCGTTGCTTCTCGTAATCGGTGCCGCCGTAGGCTAAACCGATTTTGATATCGGTATGTTTGCCGATGATTAACGCGTCGTTATGAATTTGTATCGCGAGCTCGCGGGTAGGCGCTAATATCAGTGCTCTGACGCCGCTTTTGTTATTCGTCGCGACCTTGTTGATCAGGGTGTGGTAAGTGGCGAGTAGGAATGCAATCGTTTTCCCGGTGCCGGTTTGCGCTTGCCCTGCGACATCTTTACCGGCCAAGCTAATAGGCAGTGTTTGTTGCTGAATCGGTGTGCAGAGTTCAAACCCTGCTTCATCCATACCAGCCAAAACTGTTGATGCTAGGCCAAGAGAGGAAAATGTTGTATCGGTTAAATGGGTTGATGACATAAATGGAGTATTTGAATGTAAGGTGGTGTCTGAATAATCAAATCCATTTTAGCAGACGATCATTCATGTTAAACTATGAAGATATATCGTACTCTATTATGATGATACGATGCGTAGTATTAACCGAATGGAGAAGAAATAGTGAGTGAAAATGTAGTTCATACCAGCGATGATGCTTTTGAAGCAGACGTATTAGGTTCCGATCAGGCCGTTTTGGTGGATTTTTGGGCAGAATGGTGTGGCCCTTGTAAGATGATAGCGCCGATTCTTGATGAAATTGCCGATGAATATACCGGCAAGCTTAAGGTTGTTAAGCTTGATATCGATTCAAATCCTGCTATTCCTCGTCGTTTTGGTGTACGTGGTATTCCTACGCTGATGGTTTTCAAGGCCGGTGAAGTTGAAGCGACTAAGGTCGGTGCCGTGTCTAAGTCTCAACTTGCTGCTTTTATTGATAGTAATCTTTAAAAATTAACGCCTTCGTCTTGGAAACAGTAGACGAGGGTGTTTTTTAGTGTTACCTTTTAAGTCGAACGATCCCTAAGCACGCGTTTTGCCGTGCGAACTTTCAAAAATATATAACAATCTATCAGTGCAGTGACGCACTTCGATACCTTTCTTCAATTCCAAATAAATCTATATGAACTTAACCGAACTTAAGCGCAAACCAGCAAGTGAAATTCTTCAAATTGCTAAAGACTTAGGTGTTGATAACACCGGTCGATCCCTAAAGCAAAATACTGTTTTCCAAATTCTTAAAAAAGTTGCGAAAAAAGGTGATGCTATTCATGGTGATGGCGTCCTTGAGGTGTTATCCGATGGTTTTGGTTTTTTACGTGCGGCGGACGGCTCATTTTTGGCTGGACCAGACGATATTTATGTCTCTCCGAGTCAGATTCGTCGTTTTGGTTTGAGAACTGGGGATACGATTTCAGGAAAGATTCGTCCACCGAAGGATAATGAACGTTATTTCGCGTTATTGAAGGTTGACCTGCTGAATTTTGAGAAACCTGAGCACGCAAAAAATAAAATTGCCTTTAAAGATTTAACGCCGCTGTTTCCGAATGAGCGTCTGCAGCTTGAGATTGGCAATGGTACTACCGAAGATTTAACCTCACGTGTTATCGACTTGGTCTCACCGATTGGTAAAGGTCAGCGTGGTTTGATCGTCTCACCACCGAAAGCCGGTAAGACGATGATCTTGCAAAACCTTGCGCACTCTATTGCAGAGAACAATCCAGAAAGTGATTTGATTGTATTGTTGATTGATGAACGCCCAGAAGAGGTGACTGAAATGTCACGTACGGTTAGGGGTGAGGTTATCTCTAGTACTTTTGATGAGCCTGCATCACGCCATGTTCAAGTGGCTGAAATGGTGATTGAGAAAGCCAAGCGAATGGTTGAGCATAAACGTGATGTGATTATTTTGTTGGATTCTATTACCCGTTTAGGCCGTGCTTATAACGCGGTTGCACCGTCATCCGGCAAGATTCTATCGGGTGGTATTGATGCTAATGCACTAGAGCGTCCGAAACGTTTTTTTGGTGCAGCGAGAAAGATTGAAGAAGGCGGTAGTTTAACGATTATTGCAACGGCGTTGGTTGAAACTGGCTCACGTATGGATGACGTTATTTACGAAGAGTTTAAAGGCACCGGTAATATGGAGCTGCACCTTGAACGTAAGGTTGCCGAAAAACGTATTTACCCAGCGATTAATGTAAATCGCTCTGGAACACGTCGTGAAGAATATCTTGTTGATGCGGATATTCTGCAAAAAACATGGATTCTACGTAAAATTCTTAACCCGATGGATGAAATGGGTGCGATTGAGTTTCTCCTAGAGCGCTTTAAGAAAACCAAAACGAATGATGAGTTCTTCGCTTCGATGAAGCGTTAGTATTTATTTTACAGACAAAAAAAGAGCTTCAAATTGAAGCTCTTTTTTTTTGCCTTAAATTATTATATTTAGGATTGTTGTTCCCGTTCAATCGCTCGATAAGCAATATCGGTGCGGAAGTAAACGTTATCCCACTTGATAGCGTTAACGGCTTCATAGGCTTGAGTTTGAGCTTGTTGCACGGAGTCGCCTAATGCGCAAGCACACAACACTCGTCCACCATTAGTCGTTAGTTCGTTATCAATAGTTTTAGTACCAGCATGGAACACTTTGGCATCATTGGTTTCAGTGGGGATATCACGAATGATATCGCCTTTGTTGTAATCAAACGGGTAACCACCGGCTGCTAATACAACGCCAACAGACATGCGAGGATCCCAGTCCGCGGTTATTTGATCGAGTTTATTATCCAGCGCAGCATTACAGAGATCCGTTAAGTCACTTTTTAAACGCATCATAATCGGCTGTGTTTCAGGGTCACCGAAGCGGCAGTTATATTCTAAAACTTTAGGCGCGCCTTGCGCATCGATCATCACTCCAGCGTATAGAAAACCGGTATAGGGGATGCCATCTTTGATCATCCCATCAAGAGTTGGCTGGATGATCGTGTCCATGATGGTTTGATGCATAGCTGGCGTAACAACGGGGGCGGGTGAGTACGCACCCATGCCGCCGGTATTTGGCCCTAAATCACCGTTATCGCGTGCTTTATGATCTTGAGATGAGGCCATTGCAAGCGCTTGTTCGCCATTGGCGATAACGATAAAGCTGGCTTCTTCACCGATTAAAAACTCTTCAATAACAACACGATGACCGGCTTCACCAAAGGCATTGCCCGCTAACATATCGTTCACAGCTTCAATAGCTTCTTGCTCAGTTTGTGCAAGGATAACGCCTTTGCCTGCAGCTAAACCATCGGCTTTAACAACAATGGGCGCACCTTTTAAACGAATGTAATCGCTTGCTTCGGCTATTTCGGTAAAGCTTTGGTAATCAGCCGTTGGGATGTTATGGCGAGCTAGGAAATCTTTGCAGTAGGCTTTCGACCCTTCAAGTTGAGCGGCTAATTGGCTAGGGCCAAAGCAGCGTAAATCATTTGCTTTGAATTGATCGACAATGCCAGCCACTAAGGGCGCTTCTGGGCCGATGATGGTTAGCTCAATCTGCTCTTTTTTGGCGAAGGCCAATAAACCCTCAATATCTTCAGCAGAAATGTCGACATTTTTAAGCCCGGGTTCTTCAGCTGTTCCTGCGTTACCAGGGGCAACATAAACCAACTCAACTTTATTCGACTGCTTGGCTTTCCATGCAAGAGCATGTTCGCGACCACCGCCACCTACGATTAATACATTCATTCGTCTGTCCTGTTTTAGTGTCTAAAGTGACGCATGCCAGTAAAGATCATGGCAATACCGTGTTCATCGGCGGCTTGAATGACTTCTTCGTCACGCATTGAACCACCCGGTTGGATAACCGCACGAACGCCAACATTAGCCGCGTTGTCTAAACCATCACGGAACGGGAAGAAAGCATCAGATGCCATTACCGAGCCACTAACATTAAGCCCAGCTTGCTCCGCTTTAATGGCGGCAATGCGCGCAGAGTTAACACGGCTCATTTGGCCGGCACCAACACCGATGGTCATATCGTTTTTGCCGTAGATAATAGCGTTTGATTTTACAAATTTAGCGACATTCCAAGTGAATAATAGGTCGCGCATTTCTTGTTCAGTTGGTTGACGTTTAGTAACCACCGTTAAGTCCGTATAAAGCTCGTTATCAACGGTTTGTACCAGTAGGCCGCCGTTTACACGTTTGAAATCTTGACGGTTAGAGTTAGCTGTTACCCATTGCCCGCTATCGAGCAGGCGTAGGTTCTTTTTGTTGGCAATAACCTCAGCGGCATCTTTGTTGATACCCGGTGCGATAATAACTTCGGCAAATTGACGTTCAGTAATAGCTTCCGCTGTCTCGCGGTCTAATGGGCGGTTAAAAGCAATAATGCCACCAAAAGCTGATTCAGGATCGGTTTGATAAGCCTTGTTGTAGGCGTCTAAAATATTGTCGCCTAATGCAACACCGCAAGGGTTAGCGTGCTTAACAATAACGCAAGCAGGCGCATCAGCAAATTGTTTAACGCATTCTAAGGCGGCATCGGTATCAGCGATATTGTTGTACGATAGTTCTTTGCCTTGTAGTTGTGTTGCTGATGCAATAGTACCTACTTGTGGTGCATCTTCGGTAAAGAAAGCGGCTTTTTGGTGAGGGTTTTCACCGTAGCGCATCACTTGTTTTTGCTTGAACTGTAAGTTGATGGTGCGAGAAAAATCAGCTTTTTCGCCATTTTCTTGAATGCTGCCTAAGTAGTTAGCAATAGCGCCATCATATTGCGCGGTATGCTCAAAGGTTTTAACCGCTAGGTTGAAGCGTGTCGCATCATCAACACCGCCGCTAGCCTTGATAGAGTCTAGGGTGAGTTGGTAGTCAGCTGGATCAACAATAATGGTGACATCTTTATGGTTTTTAGCCGCGGCACGAATCATCGTTGGGCCGCCGATATCGATATTTTCAATCGCATTGGCTAAATCACAGTCTGGCTTAGCAACAGTTTGTTGAAACGGGTAAAGGTTAACAACAACCAAATCGATTGGTTTGATGTCATTCTCAGCCATCACTGATTGGTCAATATCGCGGCGACCTAAAATACCACCGTGAACTTTTGGGTGTAATGTCTTAACTCGGCCATCCATCATTTCTGGGAAGCCCGTGTAATCGCTAATTTCAACCACCGCAATATTGTTTTGCTGAAGTAGTTTGGCGGTTCCACCGGTGGAGATGATTTCAACGTTTAAATCGATAAGTTGCTGACAGAATTCAATGATGCCGGCTTTATCGGAAACGCTGACCAAAGCGCGAGAAATTTTATTACTCATGTAGTGACCTGTAGTGAGATAAGTTTAGGCTGTGAAGCCAACTATTTAGAACAGGCTATTCTATCGAAAAAAGTAGTTTTTTGCTGAAACTTTAGTAATAAAGTACGGCTTTTTGTGCACCCGGTGGCGGGTTGAGGATTAACTGTCGAGTTGGTAGAGGGCGAGTTTTTTTCTGAGGGTTCCACGGCTCAAACCTAACACTTTGGCGGCTTTAGACTGGTTTGACTTGGTGTGATTTAGTACAGCTTGTAGCAGAGGTTTTTCGACCTCACGGATGACTAATGCGTGTAAGTCAACAACCTCTAAACCATCGAGTTGGGAAAAATAACTTTCCAATGCCTGTGTCACTTGGTGGGATAATGTTTGAGCTGATTTTTCTGAATTCATGCGCGCTGCTGTTTTTTTTGTATTAAGTCGTTAAAAATATTGTCGATAAAATTTATTTGCTGCTCTGGTTGTTGCAGTGAAAAACTTTCTTTAACACGCGGCAATAAAGAATTATCGATGTGGCTAAAATACCAAGCAAGATGCTTTCTAGCAATTCTGACTCCCATAATATCACCATAAAATTCGTGTAGCTGAATAATATGCCGAGTAATGATGTTTTTTATGTCACCTAGAGGCGGCGGAGGTAGTCTTTCCCCCGTTTCTAGGAAGTGACTGATTTCTTTGAAAATCCATGGGCGGCCTTGTGCGCCACGGCCGATTAATAAACCATCGGCGGCGGTATACTTGAGAACCTCACGGGCTTTCTCGGGGGTGTTGATGTCGCCATTGGCCAGCAGCGGAATCGAAATCGATTGTTTAACCAATTTGATGGTATCAAACTCGGCTTCGCCATTATATTTACAGGCGCGGGTTCTGCCGTGTATGGCGAGAGCCTGAATGCCCGCTTGTTCGGCTATTTTGGCGATGGTCACGGCATTGCGACTGGCGGGGTCCCAACCGGTTCTTATTTTCAGCGTCACCGGAATATCCACGGCGGAGACCACGGCCTGAAGGATTTTGTCGACCAAGGGCTCATCCCTTAATAGCGCTGATCCGGCGGCGACGCTGCAGACTTTTTTCGCCGGGCAGCCCATGTTAATGTCGATAATTTGTGCGCCATTTTGTTGGTTAAACTGTGCCGCTTCTGCCATTTGTTGCGGGTCAGTGCCGACGATTTGTACCGAGCGTGGTTCATTTTCCCCACGGTGGTCGAGCTTTAGCAGGGTACGCCGATTTTTACGAAGTGCTGGGTTCGATGCGGTCATTTCCGACACCGCCAAACCGGCGCCGAGCTCACGACATAGCTGGCGAAACGGGCGGTCGGTAATGCCTGCCATCGGGGCTAACACTAAGGTATTACTGAGGGTGTAAGGGCCTATTTTCATGCGGGGTGAATATTGTTAGGGGGTTATAAGCGGGATATTTTACAACAATTTTTCGCTGTTTTCTGCGTTGTGCCGAGGGCTTAGTGGCTGAACGAAATTTCGAACCCTGCAGCATTTGTGTCTGGTTTGTCGAAGCTCAGTTCAATATCTTGGCTGCTCTGGGCTGGGAATAAATCCATGCTGTTCTGCTCTAGGTAATCACGCGGGCTAAACGAGATGTGTGCGACTTTTTCGCCCTTGTCAGAACTGAGCAGTAAATGAATTTGAGGGTAGGCCTGTTCGATTAGGGCGGTGTTATTAATGCTAAGCCGTAGTAATAAGGCTTGTGTTGATTGGGGGTGCTCGCTGAGTTGACGTTCAATAATGCGAATTTTGTTGAGTTCTTGGTACAGCGGGATCTGCAGCCCAAGTGCTTTATTTAATTGTTTTATATAAGGCTGTAGGCGGATGTTTTGGCTTAGCCAAGTGCTGTTTTGCTGACCCACTTGGCCGATCAACGCGAACCCTAAAAATAATACGATGAGGCGATAAGGGCGCTTTTTATTGGTGGCGGCTTGGGTCTTGCTTTCCCAGGGTGCGATTTGCTCGTCGCTGAGCGCTTCTTGTGCTGTGTGGTTGTTGGCAGCTTGTTTTGGCTGGGGCGATTTGCTGAGTGCATTAAATATTTCGTCGCAATGCCCGCAGCGCACTAGGCCATCCTTTTGCTTGAGCTGCTGGGCCGTTATTTGTAGGCTGCTCAAACAATGAGGACACTGTGCGTATTGCATCGTTAGGCTTTTTTCACCGCGTGAAGGCAGGCCCAGTTATCTTGGATAACGGCGGGGTCAAAAACGAATTCATCTTGGTAGGCTTGGGTGACACTTTCAACTTGTTCGCCGAGTATGCCGGATAATAATAAGTGCCCCGCGGGTTTCACTAGAGCGGATATGTTCGTTGATAGGTTGATCAATGGCTCAGCGAGAATGTTAGCGACTACGATAGCTTGTGGCGTGGTGGGGTATTGCTGTGCGTCGTAGACGTCGATTTTGCTGCTAACTTGGTTTTGTTTGGCGTTGTCGGTGGTCGCGGTGAGGGCTTGCGGGTCGATATCAATACCAATAGCACTGTCTGCCCCTAATATTAACGCGGCAATTGCGAGAATACCCGAGCCGCAACCAAAGTCGATGACTTTGTAACCCTGTAGCGGGTGGTTTGCCAGCCACTCGAGACAAAGGGCGGTTGTTGGGTGGGTGCCGGTGCCGAATGCTAGGCCCGGGTCGAGTGTGAGAACGGTTGCGTTTTTTTCAGTGACTTCGTGCTCAGTCGAGCAAACCCAAAAATTCTTGCCGAATTTTATCGGTTTGAAATCATCCAACCAAACCCGTTCCCAAACCTGATCTTCTAAACGCGCGAGGCTTAAATCCCAGGGCTGGGTTGAGTCGATGTGCTGTTTAAAAAAATTGCGTGCAAGGCTGAGTTCCTGCTGTTCATCGAATAAGCCGGTAACCTGCACTTGTTGCCATAAGGGTGTGGTATTCAACGGCGGCTCGTAAATGGGCTGGTCTGCACCGTCCGTCATGGTGACGGACAGTGAGCCTAGCTGTTCAAGCAACGCTTCAAACTGCGCGGCTAAATCAGGGGTTGTGGTAATGGTGAGTTGTTGCCATGCCATCGTAATTACAGACCCAATTTCTTTTCGAGGTAATGAATGTTGTAGACACCAGATGCAAAATCTTTGTCTTCAAGAATGTCTTTCAGCAAATCAATATTGCTGTGAATGCCATCAATAACGGTTTCGTTGAGGGCAGTTTTAGTTCTCGCGAGCGCAGATTCACGTGAATTCCCTGAAGCAATTAATTTGCCGATCATCGAGTCGTAATATTGTGGAACGGTATAACCGTTATAAATATGTGTATCGACACGAATACCCAAGCCACCAGGAATGTGTAGCTGTGTAATTTTCCCAGGTGAAGGAACGAAGGTTTTTGAGTGTTCCGCATTGAGTCGGCACTCAATGGCGTGGCCGTTGATTTTAATATCATCTTGGCTGTAGCTAAGGGGTTCGCCTGCGGCAATCTTTAACTGCTCGGCCACAATATCAACACCGGTGATAATCTCGGTAATCGGATGTTCAACCTGTACACGGGTATTCATTTCAATGAAGTAGAATTCACCGTTTTCATATAGGAACTCGAAGGTGCCCGCGCCGTGGTAGCCAATTTCAGCGCACGCTTTGGCGCAACGTGTACCAATTTCTTGGCGAACTTCTTCGCTAATACCAATAGCCGGTGCTTCTTCAATGACTTTTTGGTGTTTACGTTGGGTCGAACAATCACGCTCGCCTAGGTGAATGGCGTTGCCGTGTTTGTCGGCGAGCACTTGAAATTCAATATGACGTGGTGTTTCGAGGAATTTCTCCATGTACACCATGTCGTTGCCGAAGAAGTTTTGCGCTTCAGTTTTGGTCAATGAAACGGCGTTTAATAAGGCCGCTTCGGTATGGACTACACGCATCCCTCTACCACCGCCACCGCCGGCGGCTTTGATGATAATCGGGTAACCGATTTCACGGGCGATGCGAATATTGCGCTCTTTGTCGTCATCGAGTGGCCCGTCAGAACCCGGTACACAAGGAACACCGGCCTTTTTCATGGCTTCAATGGCGGATACTTTATCGCCCATTAGTCGAATCGTTTCCGATTTAGGACCAATAAAACTGAAACCACTTTGCTCAACACGTTCGGCAAAGTCGGCATTTTCCGAAAGGAAACCATAACCTGGGTGGATGGCTTCTGCATCGGTGATTTCTGCCGCGCTGATGATGGCGGGGACGTTAAGGTAGCTTTCTGTTGAACTGGGGCCGCCAATACAGACGGACTCGTCGGCCAAGCGTACGTGTTTTAGGTCGCGGTCGGCAGATGAGTGAACGGCAACGGTTTGAATGCCTAGTTCGCGACACGCACGTAAGATACGCAATGCAATTTCGCCACGGTTAGCTATAAGAATTTTATCGAACATATTTATCTCGTCGATGGGTGAATGTGAAGGGCCTGTTATTCGATGATGAATAAAGGTTGGTCAAATTCAACGGCTTGTCCGTTGTCAGAAAGAATTGCTTTAACCACGCCAGATGCATCTGACTCGATTTGGTTAAGAATCTTCATTGCCTCGATAATGCATAAGGTGTCACCTTTTTGTACGCTTTGACCAATGGTTACGAAGGCTGGTGATGAAGGCGCGGGTGATGAATAAAAGGTACCTACCATCGGTGATTTAACGAGATGTCCTGATGTTTCCTCAGCTGGGGTTGCAGCTGCTTGGGCTGGCGCGCTAACTGCTGCAGCGGCAGGCGCTGGTGACATTGCGACGGCAACGGGTTGGTTTGATGAGTAGCGGTTGATGCGAACCGATTCTTCACCTTCGTGAATTTCGATTTCGGCGATGTCTGACTCTTCAATCAGTTCAATGAGTTTTTTTACTTTTCTGATGTCCATAATTAATCTCTTGGTGTTTGTTCTATTAGGGAAATAGCGGCTAATAGCGCTAGTTCGTAACTTTTAGGGCCGAAGCCGCAGATAACGCCTTTAGCGATATCTGAAAAATAAGAATGCTGACGGAATTCTTCACGGGCGTGTACATTAGATAAGTGTAGCTCAATGAAGGGCATATCAACGGCTAATAATGCATCGCGTAAGGCCACACTGGTGTGGGTGAAGGCGGCAGGGTTGAGTAATACGAATGCGATATCATCTTGCCGACTTTGTTGTACCTTGGTAACCAGCTCATGTTCGGCATTGCTTTGAAAAAAAACCAGCTGATGGCCGTGTTGTTGCGCGAGTTGGCGTAAGGTTGTTTCGATGTCGGCCAGCGTTTGAGCACCATAAATGCCGGGTTCACGTGTGCCCAGCATGTTCAGGTTGGGGCCATTAATAACGGAAATTATTGCCATAAGTTATAGACTCTATGATAGATATGGCTATTGCCACTTTTCGACCACGAGATTTTGCCAAAGCTTAAGCAAAAAGTCTAGATAAATCGTTTTTTTGTGAAAGATACTGACCGTTGTAAGCAAGTTAGGCGGAGTTAGTCTTTCCTGAGTTGGCCGAATTCGATGATTTTAGCCGCTGTAAGAATTCCGTTGTGGCGTGCAACAATTTCCCCGTCGGTATTAATTAACACTGAGAAGGGGAGGGCGCCGCTGAGATTACCATATTGCCTAGCTAATTCAATGCCCTGTGTTTGTGCAATAAGGAGGGGGTAGTTGATATCCAGCTGCTGAGCGAAGTGCTGTACCGATACGGCGTCATCGATGGCGATACCGATAAACTGTAAACCTGCGTCGCGGTATTGTGCTTGTAGCTCGATGAAACTAGGTATTTCTTCGCGGCAAGGGGGGCACCAGGTGGCCCAAAAATTAAGCACGATGAATTTCCCTTGCCACTCTTTAAAAGAGCGTGGTTTGCCGTCGAGGTCGGCGAGTAAAAAATCAACCGGGCTGATGGCGCTGATTTTTTTGTTTTCCTGCGGAGCTTGGGTGGGCTGATCACAGGCACTTAAGCTATAGCTTAATAATGTCGCTAAAACTAAAGAGCGGAGTTTCATTGGGTGAAGCCGCTCAAGTGCGCTAAAAACTCATCGCTGGGCATATAACCAATAACTCGGTGTTGGCTGGATTCACGGGTGTCCGGCTGAAAGAATAATATAGCCGGTGGACCGATTAATGAGTAAGCCTTGAGCAGCGCTTTGTCAGCGGCATTATTTTGGGTGACATCGGCTTGTAGTAAAAGCACCCCGCTGAGTGCTTGTTTTACCCGAGGGTCGCTAAAGGTATAGGCGTCCATTTCCTTACATGAAATACACCAGTCGGCATAAAAATCGAGCATGACTTGTTGTTGATTTTTTTCGGCACTTTTCAAGGCGCGTTCTAACTGAGCAATATTTTTTATACGCTGGAAGGCTAGGCCATTTTCTGTGCTGTGTTGCTTATTGAACGTTAAATTAGCCAGTGGCTGGAATGGGTTGCTGGCGCCCGAGACGGCGCCCAGCATTAGGATGATGCCATAGGTGATAAAGAGCACGCCGACGCCCTTAGCTAATTTTTTCCACCCCGTGGCGTTGTCGGCTAGGCGATCAATGGCTCCCAAATACACTGCGCTGACAATCAATAATGCGGCCCACAGCAGTAAACTGATAGCCGCAGGAAGAATGCGTTCCATCAGCCATATAGCAACGGCCAGCAATAATACGCCGAAGAAGTGTTTGATGGGTTCCATCCAGTGCCCTGCCTTCGGCAGTAATTTTCCCGCCGACATGCCGATGATAATCAGTGGGATACCCATGCCTAAACCGAGTGAAAATAAGGCCATCCCGCCGAGTACGGCGTCACCAGTTTGGCCAATATAAATCAACACACCCGCTAATGGGGCGGCTACGCAGGGGCCGACGATGAGGGTCGATAGGCAACCCATGGCGGCACTACCCCATAAGGAGCCGTGCGTTTGTTGTTGAGACACGTTTGATAGCTTACTTTGAATAGCCGCCGGTAATTGCAGTTGGTAAAGCCCAAACATCGAGAGCGCGAGTGCAACAAACACTAAGCTGAAGGTACTCAGCACCCAAGGGTTTTGGAAGCTGGCTTGCAAGTTCTCGCCGAATAGGCCGGCCAATATGCCAAAGACAGCGTAAGTCAGTGCGGAAGCGAGGACATAACTGAGTGATAGGTTAAAGGCTTTTTTTTGGGTTATTGCCTTACCTTGGCCAATAATGATGCCCGATAAGATCGGTATCATTGGGAAAACGCAGGGGGTGAATGACAGCAAAATACCAAAACCCAAGAAGGTTAAACAAGTCAGGAGCAGGGTGTTATTGCTGAGTGAGCGTGCAATTTCATCTTGTTCTGAAAGTGGTTGCTGCGGGGGTGTGGGGGCTGCCGAGTCCGTTGCGGCGAGTTGCACATTCACGGTTTTACTCATCGGTGGGTAACACACACCGATGTCGGCGCAGCCTTGAAACTCGACCTGTAGCTGTAACTCGGTGGTTTGCTGCAGAGGCTCGCTTAAACCTTGTTGGATCTCTAAGTGTTGATAATAGACGATGGTGTCGCCAAATATTTCATCATGCTTTTGTTTGCCTTTGGGATAGGAAATCGCCGCCAAGGTTAGGTGCGTAGGCCGTAATAGACGCACTTTAATTTTATTCTGGTATAGGTAATACCCGTCGGCGATGCGCCAGTTTAGCGAGATAGTTTGTTGATTAGTGCTAGTGGCAGAAAAGTTGAAGGCCTCATCTGGTTCGAGTAATTGATTTGAGCTGGATTGATTAAAGCCACTCAATAAATCACTGAGTGGGTCATTGCCAGCAAGGCTCTGTCCACTGCCGAATAACAGGAGAAAAATGAGAAAAAGCGGGTGAATATATCGTTTGTGCATGGACTTAGTTTAACCGACAAAGAGTGGGCTGGATATTAAATCGTCTTCACGGCCTTAGCTAGGAAGGCATGAAGCAGGTGCTGGCAATATAGACCGTGTTGGCGGGTGGAATCTTTCACTCTATTGATCGGCTGGGAAATAGAGAGTTCTTTGTGTTACAAAAAATGCTAAGAGTTTTTTTACAATATGGTGTGTCCTGTGTAAGCTTCATCACTATGAATCCATTTGCTGCTTTTTTATTAGTATTGATCGTCGTACCTATCGTAGAAATTTATTTTCTAATCCAAGTAGGCGGCTCGATTGGTGCTTTTTCCACTGTTTTGTTAATTATTTTTACGGCGGTATTGGGTGCGTATTTATTTCGACTTCAGGGGCTGACGACGCTGCAGCGGGTACAGGCTAGTCTTGCGCGCGGTGAAATACCCGCGATTGAAATGATCGAAGGCGCAATGCTATTGGTCAGTGCTGCATTATTGTTAACACCGGGTTTTGTCACCGATTTAATTGGTTTTGTTTGCTTAGTACCGGTTGTCAGACGTAAGTTTGCGCTGTCTTTACTGGATAGCCCATTAATTAACCCTGGGGCTTTTCAGGCTAGCCAGGGCTTTCAGCAAGGTCCCGCTGAACATAATATAGACCGGGATGTCATCGACGGTGAGTTTGAACGCGACGATGATGAAGGTCCAAATAAAGACCTTTAATTGGTTTTAAAGTACGGCTTCGAAGCCTTCAAAATTAGGGTGGCCAATATATAAGCCCTTCGTTTGCCCTGCTTGAGCGTGTACTTTTTTAAAGGCATCGGAATGAGTCCAAGCATCAAAACTTGCTTTATCTTGCCAACTGGTATGCGAGGCGAACAGGGTATGGTCCTCTAAGCTTGGGCCACGCAATAAATTAAAGTTGATAAAGCCTGCTACCTCATCTAAGTAAGACTCACGTGTTTGCCAAACTTCTTGGAAGCTGTCTTCTTTACCTAATACCACTTTAAAACGATTCATCGCAATAAACATAATCAAGCTCTATTCATTAATCTAGGGAGACTCATGTTTTAGCGGATCTAATGGTATTTGTCTAGGGCGTTTGTTTAATGTTGATAGAGGCTGTGAATATTGGTCGGAAGCCTAGTTTGCAGCCAGCCAGAAAGGCATTATTTATGCTGGGTGTTTGTGATTGACAGAGAGGGAGGCGATAAAAACATAGATACTTTCTGTTGCACTGCCGCAAAACGCGTCTATAATGCACTGCAGCAAAGCGGTACTTTAATGAATTTATTCAAATAAAAAAAAGGATATGACATGTTAAATAACTTAGAAGCGCTATTCGCCCCAGCTAAAAAATTGGCTGAATTAAATAAGTTACAAATCGAAAAAGCGATGGCTGTGCAGCAGGAAGTGACTAAAGAATACGTTGCCCTAGCCGAGTCACGGATTAAAGCGGCGACGGCTATTAAAGACGTTGCGGGTTTAAATATTTTTGTTAAAGAGCAAGTTGAGCTCGCGCAAAGTGGTTTTGAAAAGGCCGTGGCTGACGGTAAAACACTCGTTGAAGATGCGAAGTCTTACAACGAAGAAGTGATTAAGTTGGTGCAGGAAGGCGGTAGCGTGGTGACCGAAGAAGTGAAAGAAACAGTCAAAAAAGCGACTAAAAAAGTAGCTTAATAGAAGGTTAGATAACTAAAAGCCGCTGTTTCCTAAGGGATGGCGGCTTTTTTGTGCTTAGAAAACTATTGCTACTGTCATATGAGATGAGCGATATCGGCTCGCTGACTGCTTAACTGCCGTTTAAATTGTTCGATATTTTTTGCGCTGCGTTCACTGCGAGCGATATCAACTTTAATATCGGCGAGCACATGGCTTGGCGAGGAAGATATAAAAATTAAGCGGTCGGCTAGTTCGATGGCCTCGTCTAAGTCATGGGTCACAAAAAGAACATTGCGTGCTTGTTGTTGCCATAACTCAATCAACAGCGTGCGTGCTTTTCTTGCAGTGGGTGGATCCAAAGATACCAAGGGTTCATCCATCAGTAATATATCGCTTTCTCGGTAAAAGCCGCGGGCTAGAGCGACTCGGCGTTGCATGCCGAGTGATAAATGGTGAGGGTAACTGTTGAGTGAATCTTCAAGCCCTAGGCGTTGCAATAGCTGAATTATTTTAGTGTCATTATTAGCCGGCTCATTGCTTGCGAGTTGGATGTTTTCGAGCACGGTTCGCCAAGGAAGTAGACGCGGGTTTTGGAAGATGTAGCTGGTTTTAAACTGTACTCCGGCCTCGCTGAGGCTGACCGAACCGCTAAAATTTTTATCGAGTCCGGCAATGATATTTAACAGGCTCGTTTTACCGCAGCCAGAGGGGCCAATAATACAAACAAACTCATTATTTGATAGTTTAAACTGCAGGTCTTCGATGACCGTGACGCTGTGTTTATCGGCGGTTGTGAATGCCTTGTTCTTTATATCGATGTTCAGTGTGTTCATCTATTGATTATTTCCAACGCTGTGATTTTTTATCGAGTGGCTGTAAAACCATCATTTCTATGAGTTGAATGATGATGATGAACGATACGGTATAAGCCATGATGCTGGTGATATCAAATAGCTGAAAAAATAAATGGATCTGGTAACCCATGCCGTCGCTGCGGCCTAATAGTTCTACCACCAAGACAATTTTCCAGATCAATGCTAGGCCGGTTCTCGCCGAGGCCATGATGTAAGGGTATAGCTGGGGGAGAATGACCTGTGATAAGGTTTTTAGCGGGCCAAATTGGTACGCTTCGGCCATTTCCAACAGCTCCTCGTCTAGATTCCTAGCACCTTCTCTAATGGTGACGATGACATTAGGTAGTTTATTCACCACCACCGCAAAAATAGCGGCTGTTTCAATCAAACCGAACCAGATATAACACAGGATAATGGTGACTAAGGCTGGGATGTTGAGCAGAATGACCAGCCAGCTATCAAAAAACGCATTGGTTTTTTGGTGGCGGCCGAGTGCGACCCCAATCGCGGTGCCGAGCAGCATGGCGATAAAAAAACTTATCGCTAAACGGTAGAGGGTGATCCCAAGGTGGTGCTGTAGTTCGCCGCTGGATAAGGCTGCAATAAGGGCGTCGAGCACTAATAATGGCGAGGGCAATACGACGGTGTTTAGAGTGCTAGCGAGTACTTGCCAGATGATGATTAATAGGCTGAGCGATAAGAGCGGCTGCAGAAACGGCAAACGTGGGGTGGTATTCATCATGGGCGATTAATCCGGCTTACCGATCCAGAATAGTTTTGTGTCGAGTTGCTTGACTGAGCCGAGTAATTTATCGCCGCCTGGGCCATTGGCTAAAATGGCATAAATATCACTGATCGCTTGAATGTCGGCTTGTTGGAAATGGCTGACACGGCCAGCGCAATAGTTTTTGCGCAGTAGCTGTTGAGTACTTGGGTCGTTTGTTCTGGTGAGCGGTAAAATCGCCTGCCAGTGTTGTTCTGAACTGCATAGTAAATCACTGGCCTGGCGACTGGCGGTGAGAAATGCATTAATCGTGTGAGCCTGCTTGTCGGCCCATTGTTGGCGGAAAACATAACCTAAAATAGGCACGGTTTTATTGACGCCGAGCTGTCGTATTATATCGTGTAGGCCGATGATTTCACGGTAGCCTTTGGCTTTTAGGCGGGCGCTGTAATGCCAGAAGTTGATTAAGGCATCGAGCTCGCCTTGTTGGATCAGCTGGTTGAGCAAGGGTGGGGCGGCGAAAACTTTCTTAACCTGCTGGTCTAAATCCTGGCCATTTTTTAATGCCAGTGCACGCAGTAATAACCAGTTTTTATCGAGAGCACCACCCGCAATGCCGAGTTTCTTGTTGGCTAAATCATCGATACTCGTGATGGTTGATTGGGCTGGAACCATCAGCGAGCCGGCGGAGCTTGAATAAGCGGCAAAGAGGTAATCTGCGGTGTTACCACGCTGACGAGCGACCCAAGTCCAATCGGCAGCGATAATATCGGCGGCATCGGCTTGTAAGGCGATTTTGCTGGCTTGGCTGCTAGCGAGCGCTTGAATTTTCAAGCTGAAACCATTTTTTGTGTCGAGCTGGTTTTGCAGGATGGTTTGTAGGGTCCAGTTAATGGTGCCGAACTGCAGTACCGATATTCTTATTTCATTCGGCGTGGAAGCGAGGCTGGCCATAGAAAACAGTAGGCCGACAGATAAGACGGATAAGCGGGTGAGTATTGTTTTAAACAGCGACATATAGGCTCAGGAAATATTTGATTTAAGGTTCAAGTCTATGCCTATCTTAAATGAAATATTGCTAGGGTCTATGAAAAACAAAGTTTGTCAAAGAATCAGTGTGTTGCGGGGGTGTTGCACCGACAAAAGGCCAAAAATATTAGCCTATGGAATTAAAGTGGAGTAAGGTGTGAGGATAGCGTTAGTGACTTTGTAAGTTATTAATTGTAATGATAATTTTTGCTATTTGGTAGTTATTCTTGATTGAGGTAAGCAGGTGAAATTAAACGACTTTATATTAAACAGCGGAGCTAGGTGAGAGAGATGGAAGCAGCCTTAGTGACACAGACCGATAAGTTGATTGATAAGTTTGGCCGGCAGGTGACTTATGTTCGCCTTTCGGTGACGGATCGCTGTGATTTTCGCTGTGTGTATTGCATGAGTGAAGATATGACATTCCTACCTCGAGAGGAGGTATTAACACTCGAGGAAATAAGTTTATTATCTCAAGCTTTTGTTGAGCTTGGGGTCAACAAAATTCGTATTACTGGCGGTGAACCCTTAGTGCGTAATGGGGTTGTTGGCTTGTTGGACAATATCGCCAAGCTTGATGGGCTTGATGAACTGGTGATCACGACGAATGGCTCGCAATTGGTTAAATTAGCGCAGCCGCTAAAAGACGCTGGGGTAAAGCGGATTAATATTAGCCTCGATAGTTTGGATCCTGAGAAATTTAAAAAAGTGACCCGAGTAGGTGAGCTGTCGACCGTGTTAGCGGGTATTCAAGCCGCTAAAAAGGCGGGTTTTGAGAAGATCAAACTAAACGCGGTGATTCTTAAAAATAGAAATGATGATGAGATTAATCGTTTGGTGCAGTACGCGATGGAGCAGGGTCTCGACATTAGTTTTATCGAAGAAATGCCTTTAGGCGCGATCAGTGAGCACTCTAGGGAAGAAGCTTATTATTCGAGTGACCAAATAAAGCAAGATATCGAGCAACAATTTGAGTTACTCGCAAGTTCTAAAACAACCGGGGGTCCGGCGCGTTATTACGAGGTGGCGGGTTATGACAATTTGGTCGGTTTTATTTCTCCGCATAGCCATAATTTTTGTGATAGCTGTAACCGAGTCCGGGTGACGGCTTCGGGTTTGTTATTGCTGTGTTTGGGACAGGAGCACTCGATGGACCTTAAGCGGGTGTTAAGGCAGGGCGATGCTAGTTTATATAGTGTTAAGCAGGCATTGATTGAATCCATGGAGATCAAGCCTAAGGGGCATGATTTCAAACTATCAGAGCAACCGGTCATCTTTCGGCATATGAGTGTTACCGGCGGGTAATTTGTTGTTAGCGGTTAAAAAAGAATAGAACTTAATCAGGAGAGTGTTATGCAAATGTCATTAGTCATCGATGCTAATAAGTGCACTGGTTGCCTACAGTGTGAAATGGCTTGCTCATACGAAGCCGAGGGCGTTTTTAACCCGACTAAATCTAGAATTAAAATCTTCCCCTTTCATGAGGAAGGTGTTTTTGTTCCCTATACCTGCACCCAATGTGATGAAGCTTGGTGTTTACACGCCTGCCCTGTTGACGCTATTCAGTTGAATAAAACGACCGGGGCAAAAGAAATTGTTAATGATCTTTGTGTTGGCTGTAAGGTCTGCACGATTGCCTGTCCCTTTGGCACCGTTAATTATAATGCGGACAGTGGTAAGGTGATCAAATGTGACCTCTGTGGCGGCGATCCCGAGTGCGCGAAAGCTTGTCCGACCTCGGCGATTACCTACCAAGATGCGAACTGGACGGGGTACGATAAAATGAAAGATTATGCGGCAAAAGCTATTCCTGCGAAATAAGCTTTGACTAAAAAACAATCTAAATTTTGAGGAGATAGCTGATGTCTTGGACAAAAAAAGTATTAAGAATTAACTTGAGCGCTGGCACCTGTGAAGCGGAGCCGCTCAATATGGAGTGGGTTGAACTGTATCTCGGACAGCGTGGGTTAGGTACCAAGTACCTATCAGAAGAAGTACCGCCGACCACCGAACCCTTGTCGCCAGAGAATAAAATGTACCTGATTACTGGCCCATTGACCGGCACCATGGCGTCAACGGCAGGGCGTTATTCGGTGGTGACGAAGAGCCCGTTAACCGGTGCGGTGGCTTGTTCAAACTCAGGTGGTTTTTTCGGTAACGAAATGAAGTGCGCCGGTTGGGATATGGTTATTTTAGAGGGCAAAGCAGCCAGCCCGGTATATATCAGTATTAACGATGATAATGCCGAAATCTTACCCGCCGATGATATTTGGGGTAAATCAGTCTGGGAAGCCGATGAGTGGTTGCATAGTAAACACCAAGACCCGCAATTACGGGTGGCCGCGATTGGAGTGCCCGGGGAAAAAGGGGTGTTGTACTCGGCAATTATCAATGACTTACACCGCGCTGCTGGACGATCAGGGGTGGGCACGGTGATGGGCTCGAAGAACGTTAAGGCGGTGGTTATTCGTGGTAGTAAAGGAGTGCACGTCGACAAACCAAAAGAATTTTTTGAGGCGACCAATGCGGCGAAGGCGATTTTGGCGGGTAACCCAGTTACTGCTGAAGGCATGCCAACCTTGGGTACCCAAGTTTTGATGAATGTCATCAATGAAATGGGCGCTATGCCGACTAAAAATTGGCAGCACTCGGTGTTTGATGGGGCTTCCAAAGTGTCTGGTGAAGCAATGCTTGAACCCCGTGAGTCGGATGGCAAGGCCAACCTAACACGCAATGGGGCTTGTTTTGCTTGTACCATCGCTTGTGGGCGTATTTCCACGATCGACCCGCAGCACTTCACGGTTAAAAATAGAGAAGATTTACACCATTCATACCACGGTAATTCTGGCGGTTTGGAGTATGAGGCCGCATGGGCGCTAGGTTGTGATACTGGAATCGATGATATTGATGCGCTGACCTATGCAAACTTCGTTTGTAATGAGCAAGGTTTGGACCCTATTTCCTTAGGTTCTACCATTGCGGCGGCGATGGAAATGTATGAAGAGGGTATTATTACTAAGGACGATACCGGTGGCATAGACTTGAGCTTTGGTAATGTTGAAGCGATGGTGAAGTGCACTGAGTTGGTCGGCGCGGCTGAGGGTTTCGGCCTAGAGCTAGGTATGGGCTCGGCGCGTTTTTGTGCTAAGTATGGTCACCCTGAGTTGTCGATGACGGTGCGCTCACAAGAGTTCCCCGCTTATGACCCCAGAGGCATTCAAGGCATGGGTTTGGGTTTTGCTACATCTAATCGCGGGGCTTGTCACCTTCGAGGTTATACCGTGGCCTCGGAAGTGCTCGGTATTCCTATTAAAACCGACCCTTTGGTTACCGACGGTAAAGCTGAATTACAAATTGGCTTCCAAGATGCGACCGCCGCTTTCGATTCGGCGGGTATTTGTATCTTTACCTCGTTTGCTTGGACGCTCGATGACGTTGCGCCACAATTAAATGCCGATTCGGCCGGTGAGTGGACGGCTGAGCGCTTGGCGGAGATTGGTGAACGGGTGTGGAATTTAGAGCGGATTTATAATGAAGCGGCTGGACAAGGTGCAGTAGCCGATAAATTACCGCCAAGACTATTGAACGAAGCGATTAAGGCGGGGCCGGCGACGGGCAAGGTTAATGGTTTGCCGGTGATGTTACCAGAATATTATCGTGCGCGTGGTTGGACTGAGGACGGCGTTGTTAGCGAAGAAACGAAGGCGCGATTAGGAATTTAAGCGAGTCGTTATTAGTAAAGTACTGGGGCGAGCTCATTGAGACCGCCCCTTTTTAGTCTGGGTAAAGAAGCACCGTTTAAACGCTGGTCGGCTTTGAAACCCTTAATTGATGTAGGACTATGACAGAAAAAATAACCGTAAAGCTGTTCGCAAGTTTGATGCGATACCTGCCTGTTAATAATACGAAATCTCACGGTTTTGAGCATCCGATTCATCCTGGTGCCACCGTGGGGCAAGTGGTTGATACCTTACAGTTGCCGCGCGAGAGCCTGCATATCGTGTTATTAAATGGTGTATATCTAGGGCCTGAATTGCGTGAATCAACGCCGCTAAATGACGCCGATGTGCTGAGTTTTTGGCCCGCCGTAGCGGGTGGCTAGGATAAGGGAGAGCACGCTCAGTCTAGAGATGGGCTTTAGCCGTGACGAGTTTATTCGCTCTTTAGAGAAACAAACTAGCTTGAAATATAACCGGCAAGGTAACCATATTCAGCTGTGTTTTTCCAATAAAACGGTGTTACTAACCTTGGGGGAACAGCGGTTTCGGCAGATAGCGTCTTTACGCTTGCCGAGTCTCAGGGTCGATTTTGATTTTTCCGCGTTAACCGAACTTGAGCAAGAGCAATTGCTGCAGCAGTTCCTGCTCAAGTTTAATCGCGGTGGTGGCTAATTGGTGCCGTATTGCTCGCGGTACTTTAGAATTTGTTCGAGCTGTTCGGTATTCGCCGTTTTCTCTAAGTAGCTAATGATGTCGGCCAAGCTAATGATAGAGGCGACTTTAAAACCGTAGCTTCTTTCTACGTCGTCGATGGCGGAGGTTTCACCACGGCCTTTTTCTTGCCGATTCAGTGAAATGAGCACCCCAGCGGCGCTGGCACCGGCCTGCTGAATAATTTCAACCGATTCGCGAACCGAAGTGCCGGCACTGATAACATCGTCGATGATCAGCGCCTTACCGCTTAATTCTGCGCCGACTAATAAACCACCTTCGCCATGATCTTTTACTTCCTTACGGTTGAAGATGTAGGGCACGTCCTTATTAGCGATTTCTGATAAGCCAATTGAAATGGCGCAAACCAAAGGAATACCTTTATAAGCAGGGCCGTATAGGCTGTCGTATTCGATGCCTGAGTCGGCGAGTGCGAGTGCATAAAACTGGCCTAATTTACGCAGGCGGTCACCGGTATTAAATAGGCCGGTGTTAAAGAAATAAGGGCTAACCCGACCCGATTTTAGGGTGAATTCACCAAACTTTAATACCTCGCATTCGAGTGCAAATTCAATAAAGTCTTGTTTGTAATTTTTCATGGTTAATCTGTGTGGCTAATGAGTTTGTATTTTATTCTGTGTCGGTATGTGCTGTCAGTTTAATTTGCTGACCTTGCTTGCATCAAGGTCAATCTACAACTCGATCGCTCGGCAGCAAACACTGCAATC
>Ga0209081_1000343_pt1 | contig 28112 bp, 23 predicted proteins | sample GOMGulsemesocosm_4_FD_184636 | JGI IMG/M metagenome (GOLD analysis project Ga0209081, IMG submission 184636) | Methane-oxidizing microbial communities from mesocosms in the Gulf of Mexico - GOM15B Gulf of Mexico (SPAdes) (version 2) | ecosystem: Environmental > Aquatic > Marine > Cold seeps... | reverse complement strand
ATCAGCAAACTCAAAATAATGCAATGGTAGCTTCAAAAGCCAAAGAGATTGCCAATGAAACTTTTGAAGTGGCTGTAACTATTGTTCATGAGTCAAATGAAAAGAATTTTGAGGGTAAAGATGAATTGGATAGTCATTAATAAATACTACTCTAAAGGAGTATTAGATGTATAAAGGTAAAAAAATCATTTTTATGATTGTTGTTTCTGTGTTTGTATTTAACTCTAGCTTATTTGCTAACAACGACTTAACTATAATGACTGAAGACTGGCCCCCTTTAAATTATGTTGAAGAGGGAGTTCTAAAAGGACCTGCTGTTGATATAGTGCGAGCCATTCAAAAAAAGATAAAAAATGAAAATAAAATTTTAGTTTTTCCGTGGAAGAGAGCGTATAGTTATACAGTAGAGCAGAAAAACAAAGTATTATTTTCAATGGTGCATTCTACAAAAAGGGACTTATCATTTAAATGGGTAGGACCAATTGCTGAAAAAAGATATTCTTTGTATGCTAAAAAGGGGTTTACAGGAAGAATTGAAACTTTGGAAGATGCTAAAAAATTCTCCATTGGGGTTCAAAGAGAAGGTTTTACTGAACAGTACTTGGAGACAAATGGTTTTACTAATTTACAAAAAGCCAATAATGCTACTCAAAATGCGCGTAAACTCTTACGCGGGCGTTTTGAATTAATGTTTGATAGTTATTCTACTTTTTCTAAAACCGTAAAACAATATGAAATGAACAAAAACGATTTTGTTGAAGTTCTAAGAGTTCAAAGAAAGTTAATGTATATTGCGTTTAATAAATATACCTCAGATGAAACGATTAACTTGTGGCAAAATGCTTATAACGAGTTGTATAAAAGTGGCGAGATTAAAGCTATTTTTAAAAAATATGATTCTGAAGCATTATATTGGAATAAATAATATCTATGTTAGAAGCAGATTTCCTTGCTTCTAACAACTATCTTATAATAATCCCACTTCTTTATAATATTTAGTGGCTCCTTGATGCAGTGGAGCAGATAATTCTTCTTTTATCATTACCTTTATTTATAATTATGAGAATAGAAGGTATAAAATAGACACAATATAACTTTTTAATTACAATTTTGATTTTATAAATTTATTATTCAGCATTTTTTAAGTTGATGAGATGTAAAATTGTCGACAATTTATTAATAATTGTCGACAAAGGAAAAATGTGTCTGCACAACAAAAAGAAAGTTTGAAAAATAAAATTATCGAACATATCTATGACGCTCTTTTAAATGATGAATATAAACAAAGAGATCAAATTAAAGAGGCCAAGTTGGCTTCTAAACTTGATGTGAGCCGAGCACCTATTCGAGAAGCTCTTTTAGAACTGGTTTCTTTAGGTGTTTTAGAGCAAATAGAGCGACGTGGAGTCTTTGTAAAATTCATTACCAATAAAGATATATTTGATACTTATGAATCAAAAGGTGTTATAGAAGGCTTTCTTGCTACGAGCTTTGCTGCACATGCAACATCAGAGGATATGGAAATTTTAGATGATTTGGTTCAAAAAATGAGTCTAAAATCCAATACAGCAAAAGATGTTGCAAAAATTGGTGGAAAATTTCATGAACATTATTTAAAGTATGCCAATAATGATGTTTTAGTTGAAAGTTTAAAAAAATTGAACAAACGCTCTCAATTACTTTTTTCTAAAAACTGGCCAAAGTTATACAGCTTTGAAGAGATTAAAGAAAGACATCAGAAAATTTCTGATGTTATCCAAACACGTAACAAAGATGATATAGAAAAAGTCATCAAGGAACACTATTTTGAGACTGGTACCAAAATAGTTTTAATAAGATAAAAAGGATAAAAATGAACTCAGATTACATTATGCAAAGAGACCTTAGTGCTGATTTACCAATCGCAGTTAAAGGGGATGGTGTTTATATAATAGATGCACAAGGAAAAAAATATATTGATGCTTGTTGTGGTGCAGCTGTTTCTTGTTTGGGACACAGTGATGAAAGTGTAAGAACAGCTGTTAAAAATCAAATTGATACATTGGCCTATGCTCATACAAGCTTCATGACTTCGCAACCCGCTGAAGAATTGGCTGAAATGTTAATTGAAAGAGCACCTGATAATTTTAAAAAAGTTTATTTTTTGTCTGGTGGTTCTGAAGCAGTTGAGACGGCATTAAAGTTAATCCGACAGTATCATTTAGAAAAAAAACAGCCCCAAAGACAAAATATCATTGCAAGATTTCAAAGTTATCATGGAAATACATTAACAACCTTGGGTGTGGGTGGAAATGTTAAAAGAAAAGAGCCTTTTCTACCTTACTTATCAGATTGTATGCATCACATTGACCCTGTTTATGCCTATCGTTTGAAAGATGACAATGAAACAATGGATGAGTACGGAATACGAGCGGCAAATTATTTAGAAGATAAAATTCTCGAATTGGGTGCAGATACCGTTGCAGCTTTTATTGCTGAACCATTAGTGGGATCAACTTTAGGTGCAGTTGGAGCACCAAAAACATATTTTAAAAGAATACGTGAGATTTGTGATCAGTATGGAATTTTGCTAATGTTTGATGAAATTATGTGTGGAACGGGACGAACTGGGTATATGTTTGCAAGTGAATATACAGATGTTAAACCCGACCTTATTACTATTGCAAAAGGAATAGGAGGAGGGTATCAACCCTTAGCTGCTACGTTAATTTCTGAGAAAATTACTAGTGCAATTCAAGATGGTTCTGGACAATTTTCCCATGGCCATACTTATATTGGGCACCCAACAGCTTGTGCTGCAGGTATTGCAGTCTTAAAAGCTTTTGATAAAGGTAATTTACTCGACAACGTTCAAAAAATGGGAAAACTACTAAAAGATACTTTAAAAGAAAGATTTAAAGATCATAAAAATATTGGTGATATTAGAGGTAAGGGCTTATTTTTAGGAATTGAATTGGTTAAGGATAAAAGAACAAAAGAGTGTTTTGATCCAAAACTACAAATCTTTGCACAGATAAAAACAACAGCTAAGGAGCTAGGCTTATTGTGTTATCCAATGGGTGGAACTGATTTTGGAAAAGCTGGGGATCATGTCTTACTTGCACCGCCTTTTATTATCACACCTGATCATATCAAAGAAATAGTAGATAAGCTTGAAGATGCTATTAATTTGTCTTTAGCAATTAAAGGTGCTCTGTGAATACTGGAATAATGGTTGCACCCAATGGTGCAAGGCTTCAGCAGGATGAACATGAAGCTTTACCTTTAATAAAAGATGATATTGTTAATACAGCATTAATGTGTAAAAAAGAAGGTGCAAATGCCATTCATTTACATGTAAGAGACGATGAGTTAAAACATGTCCTAGATGTAAAAAGATATCAAGAAACTATTAAAGCCATTAGAACCCAATGCAAAGATGATTTTGTTATTCAAGCAACAACAGAAGCTGTGGGCATGTATCAACCTGAGGAAATGATATCATTAATTAAAGCACTCAAACCTCAAGCAACGTCTGTTGCTATTAAAGAGCTCTTACCTTCAATTGATGACAAAATTGAGTTAGACAATGCAAAGTCATTTTATAAATTTTCAAGAGATGAGAATATTGGCGTTCAACATATCTTGTATTCAAGTGATGATTTACGACGGTTTCATAAATTATTAGAACAAGAAGTAATTACAGGTGAGAAACACAGTATCTTATTTGTTTTGGGTCGATATGCAAAGGGTCAGCGGTGTGAAACTACAGATTTAATACCTTTTCTTGAAACTCTGAAAGCACTCAAACTAGAAAAGAGCGTTAATTGGATGTTGTGTGCTTTTGGTGAAATGGAAATACCAGCTCTAGTTGCAGCTTCAGTTTTAGGTGGACATTGTAGAATTGGTTTTGAAAACTCTCGAGTTTTACCCACAGGAATTAAAGCTAAAAATAATTCCACTCAAGTTCAGTATTTAAAACAACAATTAGAAGCTCTAAATATTGGAAGTGTCCAAACCAAAGATATGAAAGAAATCCTAGGTATTTTTAAATAAGATAGCATAGTATAGAAGTTACTTCACAAGCAATATATGTAAAGTAACTTCTATTATAAGAGTCCTGCTTCCTTGTAATACTTTTTTGCTCCCTCATGAAGAGGTGCGCTTAAACCATCTAGCAATGATTTTTTTGTAATATTAGAATAAGCTGGGTGTAGTTTTTTAAATGCCTCAAAGTTTTCTAATACAGCTTTCACTATTGTATAGACTTTTTTTTCACTCACATCTGAACTGCTAAATAAAACAGCTTTGACTCCAAATGTAGGAATGTCATTTGAGTTACCTACATACATCCCAGCTGGAATGCTTGCCTTTGCAAAATATGGGTATTTTTTAATGAGGTTATTTATTTTAATACCAGTCAAAGGGACAATTTTCACATCAACAGAATTGGCAGCATCTTTGACATTGGCTGTTGGATGGCCAACCATATAAAAATACCCATCAATTTTATTGTCTTTTAAGGCATCTGGCATTTCAGTAGCTTCATAAACCCCAGCCAATTTTAAATCAGATTTTTTAATTCTATTTTCTTTAAATAGAGCTAGAGCAGTTGATTCATTTCCACTTCCAGGATTTCCTAAGTTAATTCTTTTATTTATGATATCTTTTAATGAGTTAATTTTTGCATCTCTTCTTGTTACTAATGTTAGTAGTTCAGGATAGATGGCCATAATGGACTTCAGTTTTTTTAGTGGTCTATTTTTAAAAGAGGCTGTTCCATTAAAAGCTTGATATAAAACATCACTTTGTGCAATTGCAAAATCTAACTCTTTATTTTGTACGGCACTAACATTGTATACTGAGCCTCCAGTTGATTCAACTGAACATCTTATTTTAGTTCGAGACTTGTATTGATTGAAGAGTTTACAAACAGCAGAACCTGTAGGATAATAGGTACCCGTAACACCACCTGTTCCAATTGTTATAAATTGAGAACTATATAGTGAAATAGAAAGAATATTTAATATTATTAATGTTTTAAGAAATTTCACATAACTCCTTTTTCTAGATTGAATTTTTAAATTACATAAAGTAGCATAAAAGTCACAAAGTACAAATTAATCTATCATATAAAGATTTTAGTCTTGCTTAAAATAATGTAAACCACTTACATTACTAATATGTCGATATACTGAAGTGGTTATAATATCATAATGAAGCATATAGACAGCTCCCATAATAAAACAATTTTGAAAGTATTGAAATTTGTATAAATTTTTTAAATCAAGCGAACCAGCGTAAAATGGCATTTTGTGACTTTTATGTAATTATTGTGTTACTAAGTTTTGCAATTTTTTTCAAAATGCTACTTTAATGCTACTTTACTCTTTTATACTTTCGACATGAGTTTATTTTGTTTACTCTAAAATAAAGAAAACTAAAAACTAATCTGAAGGAGATTAAAAATGAAAATATCTAAAATTGCTTCGATTTCAATAGCTGGTGCTGCTTTAATGGCAACAGTTGCTACTGCTGGTACTCTTGACAAAGTTAAGGAAGCTGGTGTATTAACTTGTGGTGTTTCAACTGGTATTGCAGGATTTTCTGCAACTGATTCTGCTGGTAAATGGAATGGTATTGATGTAGACACTTGTAAAGCTGTTGCTTCTGCTGTTCTTGGTGATGCTTCTAAAGTTAAATATGTTCCTCTAACTGCTAAAGAAAGATTTACAGCACTACAGAGTGGTGAAATTGATTTTCTTTCAAGAGCTACAACTTGGACTGCAACTAGAGATACTTCGTTAGGTTTAAACTTTGCTGGTGTAAACTATTATGATGGACAAGGTTTCTTAGTAAACAAAAGTATTGGAGTTAATTCTTCTTTAGAACTTGATGGTGCAACTTTTTGTATCCAAGCAGGTACAACAACTGAACTTAACTTAACTGATTACTTTAAAGCTAATAAAATGACTTACAAATCAGTAACTTATGATACATCTGCACAAACAATTGAAGGTTTCAAAGCTGGTCGTTGTGATGTTGTAACTTCTGATGCTTCTCAATTATATGGACTAGTATTATCTGTTAAAGATCCAAGTACAGTTAAAGTACTTCCAGAAATCATTTCAAAAGAGCCATTAGGACCTGTTGTAAGACAAGGTGATGATGCTTGGTTTAATGTTGTTAAATGGTCTCACATTGCAATGTTAAATGCTGAAGAATTAGGTGTAAATTCTGGAAATGTTGATGCAATGTTAAAAAGTGCTAACCCAAGTATTAAAAGACTTCTAGGTAACTCTGGAAACGCTGGTGCTAACTTAGGTTTAGATGCTAAATGGGCATACAATATTATCAAAAACGTTGGTAACTACGGTGAGTCTTTTGCAAGAAACGTAGGTAAAGATTCTGCTCTTAAAATTAACAGAGGTTTAAACAACTTATGGAATAAAGGCGGAATTCAGTACGGAGCTCCAATTAGATAGTCAATTTCATATTAATTTATAATAAGAAATTTAAAAAGGGGATTTAATCCCCTTTTTTTTTAAGGTAAAAAAATGAATAAAAAAACTAGACCCTCAGACACTTCTGTTGCATTTTATAATAATCCAGAAAATAGAGCGGTTATCTATCAAGTATTAGCCCTTGCAACTATTGCTTTTCTAGTATATTTCGTAATTGGGAATATGTTTGAAAACATAGAAAAACGTGGTATTACGACTGGTTTTGGATTTTTGAATTCAGAAGCAGGTTTTGGAATTACTCAATCGCTAATTGAGTATGACGAGTCAGACTCGCATGGAAGAGTATTTATTATTGGTTTAATCAATACAGTTATGGTATCTTTTGTTGGAATTGTACTTGCTTCGATCATCGGATTACTTGTTGGTATAGGAAGATTATCATCAAACTGGATGGTATCTAAACTTTGTTTGGTATATGTAGAAACTTTTAGAAATATTCCGATTCTTCTACAAATTTTGTTCTGGTATAACGTTGTATTAGCAGCATTACCAAGTCCAAAACAGAGTATATCTTTTTTTGACTCCATTTATTTAAACAATCGTGGTTTGCTTACACCAAAACCATTATTTGAAAGTGGATTTATATGGGTAGTTGCTGCCTTTGTGTTAGCAATTGGTGTTGTAATTTACTTATCAAATTGGGCCAAAAAAAGACATGACGAAACAGGAGAAGAATATCCTTTATTTTGGATTTCAACTGCAATAATTACATTAACTCCAATTTTAGTTTTCTTTATCATTGGATCTCCTGCAACTTTAGAGCCAACTGTATTAAAAGGGTTTAACTTTGTTGGTGGACTAAATGTTATTCCAGAATTTATGGCATTAACATTTGCTTTAAGTATTTATACTGCAACGTATATTGCTGAAGCTGTACGAGCTGGTATTGAAGCAGTACCTAAGGGTCAAAAAGAAGCTGCTTATGCATTGGGATTAAAAGAGAGTATCGTACTTAAAAAGGTTGTTTTACCTCAAGCTTTAAGAGTAATTATTCCTCCTGTGATTAACCAGTATCTTAACTTGGCAAAAAACTCATCTTTAGCAACTGCAATTGGGTATCCTGAGTTAGTTACGTTATTTGCCGGAACATCGCTAAATCAAGTGGGACAGGCAATTGAAATTATTTTAATGACAATGGCTGTTTATTTAACTATGAGTATTACGATTTCTATGTTTATGAACTACGTTAATGCTCGTATGGAAATTAAGGGGAGATAATGGCAATTTACGGAAAATTAGAAGCAAGAGAAGCTCCTTCAAACACAAAAGGTCCAATTCATTGGGCTAAAGAGAATTTATTTTCATCCATCTTAAGTTCAGTATTAACACTGTTTGCTTTTTACATCATTTATGTCACTATTCCACCATTGTTGGATTGGATGATTTTTGATGCAACATGGAGTGGAACTAAAGAAGATATTGTTGGTGATGGGGCTAGATGGATTTTTATCGCTGAAAAATTTAATTTGTTTATGTACGGGTTTTATCCTCCTGAAGAATATTGGAGACCAAATTCAGTTATCATTCTTTTATTGGTAGCAGTATTTGCTTTTAGAAAAATTAATCATACAAAAGCAAGAGTAGCTATTATTGTTGCTTTCCCTATTATTACTTATTACTTGGTATCAGGTGGTATCTTTGGTTTAGAGCATGTTGAAACTGAAAAATGGGGTGGTTTAATGTTAACTATTCTTGTTGCTTCAGTTGGTATTATTGCATCATTTCCTATAGGAATTATTTTTGCACTAGGAAGACAATCTCATATGCCAATCATTCGATCAATTAGTATTGGGTACATTGAGTTTATTAGAGGGGTCCCTTTAATTACTTTATTATTTATGTCTTCAGTTATTTTGCCATTGTTTTTTCCAGAGGGCATGGACTTTAATAAACTATTGCGAGCTTTAATTGGAATTACTTTATTCCAAGCAGCATATATTGCTGAAGTTATTCGTGGTGGATTACAAGCAATTCCAACTGGACAATATGAAGCAGCTGATTCTTTAGGATTAACTTATTGGAAAAAAATGGGACTTATTATTTTACCACAGGCCTTAAAAATATCTATTCCAAATCTTGTTGGTTCATTTATATCATTGTTTAAAGATACCACGCTGATTTTGATTATTGGATTGTTTGATGTCTTGGCCATGGTTAATCTAACCACCAAAGATACAAACTGGATAGGATTTGAAGCTGAAGGATATGTTTTCGTTACGATTATTTACTGGATTATATGTTTCAGTATGTCGAGATATGCACAAGCTGTTGCAACGAAATTTAATACAGAAAGATAAAAGTAATTTAAGTAGAGAATAAATCTCTACTTATTTGAATCAAAAGTTTGAAAACAGACTTTTGCGAAAAAAAAAGGATAGTTTATGAGCGCACAAGATTATATGATAGAACTAAATGGGGTCAACAAATGGTATGGTGATTTTCACGTACTAAAAGATATTGATTTAAAAGTTAAAAAAGGTGAAAGAATTGTAATTTGTGGACCTTCTGGGTCTGGAAAATCAACTACAATTAGATGTATAAACCGACTTGAGCCATTTCAAGAAGGTCAAATTATTGTTAGTGGATTAGAATTAACAGAAGATGTTAAAAGAATTATTGAAGTAAGAAAACATGTAGGTATGGTTTTTCAACACTTTAATCTTTTCCCACATTTATCAATTTTAGAAAACCTAATTTTATCTCCTACATGGGTAAAAGGTGTTCCTAGAAAAGAAGCTATTAAAACAGCTATGCACTTCTTAGATAGAGTTAAAATTGCAGATCAAGCAGATAAGTACCCTAATCAATTGTCAGGTGGTCAACAACAACGTGTTGCAATTGCAAGATGTTTATGTATGAACCCTGAGATTATGTTATTTGATGAGCCTACATCAGCGCTGGATCCAGAAATGATTGGTGAAGTACTTGACGTAATGAGTGAGTTAGCAAATGACGGAATTACAATGGTTTGTGTTACACATGAAATGGGATTTGCAAAAAAAGTTGCAGACAGAGTTATCTTTATGGATGCTGGACAAATTGTAGAAGAAAATACTCCACATGAGTTCTTTGATAACCCTCAATCAGATAGATTAAAACTATTCTTAGAACAAATCTTAGATCATTAATCAAGAGTTTAGTCAACGGTTGAAGTTGTATACAACTTCAACTCTAAACTTTTTTACTTAATATACTAATCTCTCACTTTTTGATACTTTTGTACCACTATTTTATTCTAAACTTAACTAATCTACTTACAATTTAAAGGAGTTTTTATGACTACTAGCATATTTGATATATTTAAAATTGGTATTGGACCATCTAGTTCACATACTGTTGGACCAATGGTTATTTCTAATGAGTTTTTAAAATTGATTAGAGATAATAATTTACTTGAAAAAACCGAAAAATTGAGAATCGATTTTTTTGGTTCTTTAGCTGCAACAGGTGTTGGCCATGCCAGTGACAAAGCAGTTTTACTAGGACTCCTTGGGAATACACCTAGAACTGTTGATACCAATAGTATAGATGCAATAGTAGAAGAAATAAAATCCAGCAAAAAAATAAAGCTGATGAATGAAAAGTTGATTAATTTTGACTATGATACCCAGCTGGTTTTAAATAGAAGCAAGTTTTTGCCTTATCATTCTAATGCCATGACTTTGACGGTATATGATGTTAATGACAAAGCTATTTTTGACAAAACCTATTATTCAATTGGAGGTGGGTTTGTTATTAGTGAAGATGATATTGATAAAACTGAAATTGCTGAAGCTGTGGAAGTTCCATACTCTTTTAGTAATGCAAAAGAATTAATGGATCTTTGTAAAGAACATGGACTTAAAATTTCCCAGTTGGTTATGGAAAATGAAAAAGCTTTTAGAAGTGAAGATGAGATTAAAAGAAACCTAAGGGATATTTGGGATGTTATGCATACTTGTGTTAAAGAAGGTATTGCCAAAGAAGGTATTATGCCTGGAGGACTAGAAGTTCCCAGACGAGCCCATAAACTTTATAAAAAACTTAGCTCTAAACAAAACTTTTCAATGATAGACCCTCTTGAAGTTATGGACTGGATTGATTTATATGCTCTAGCAGTGAATGAAGAAAATGCTTGTGGCGGAAGAGTTGTAACTGCTCCAACCAATGGAGCAGCGGGAATTGTTCCTGCTGTTATTCACTATATGAATCGTTTTTTAAATAAGAACCTACAAGAGTTTGATGAAGAGAGTATTTTTAATTTCTTAATAACCGCAGGTGCAATTGGAACACTTTATCAAAAAAATGCGTCTATTTCAGGGGCTGATGTTGGGTGCCAAGGAGAAGTTGGCGTTGCCTGTTCAATGGCAGCTGGCGCACTTGCAGAGTATATGGGTGGAAGTATTGATCAAATAGAGAATGCAGCAGAAATAGGAATGGAGCATAACTTAGGATTAACCTGTGATCCTGTTGGTGGATTGGTTCAAGTTCCTTGTATTGAAAGAAACGCAATGGCTTCTATGAAAGCCGTAAATGCAGCGCGTATGGCTATTAATGGAGATGGGCATCATTTTGTCTCTTTAGACAGCGTTATAAAAACTATGTTTATAACTGGAAAAGATATGATGAACAAATATAAAGAAACTTCTACTGGTGGATTGGCTGTTAATACTATTGAATGTTAAGCATATTTTGTACTTAAGAGAGGAGGAAAAACTCATCTCTTAAGTACTTGAATTAATTTTATAATATAAAAATTCCTCACTCACTATCTCATGAAAGTGCCAGCCAAACTCCTACACCTATCATCATTGAACCAGCAATTTTATTTAATACTCTTACATTTGAAGAGTTTTGCAGTAACTTTCTTAAGGTACTTCCTCCACTTGCATAAATAATTAAACAAATAAACTCCAATAAAAGTATGAAAAATAACAGTACAGATAACTGGGGTACTAGGTCTAATTTATCATTAATAAAAGGAGGTAGTAAAGCGATAAAAAATGCCCAACCTTTTGGGTTTGCAATCGCAGTTACAAAACCCTGTATAGCGAGACTTCTATTGGAAATACTATAAGAACATTTTTCTAAGTTTAGAGCCATTTTTCCTCTTGATAACCACATAGAAATCCCCAAGTAAGAAAGATAAATTCCACCACCATACTTAAGAAGCAGAAAAAAATCAGGATATTGAAGCATAATGGTTGCAACTCCAATAACAGAAGCCGTAGCAACTAATGCAACGCCTACTAATTCGCCATACATCATAAAAAGTGTTTTTTTAATTCCTATACTCATTCCCATACTTAAAGATAGTGTCATACACATACCCGGAGTTAGTGATACAAAAAAGAAAGTTGGTATAAATACTGCCAAAATTGATAGGTTAATATAATCCAAAAAAATGTCCTTTAAAAAATAATCTAATCATTATACTTGAATATATTTAAAAGTTATAAGATGTATAATTATTTAATGATTCTTTAATGATTACTTAGTGATTTAAGTGTCACAAATAAGTGATTTTGTGTTACAATATCACAATAATGAAGGAGAGTTAAATGGTTAATTCAATCAACAAAAAGTTTTCTATATTAATAGGAATCACTATATTATCATTGATGATAATTTTTACAACAATGATGATTATAAACATCAATAAGAGTATTGTAAGGGATTTAGAAACAAACTTACAAATCCAAGTAGGAAATTATTTACAAACTGCTGAAGTTTATGATGATTCACTAAGAGATAGTTCTTTAAAACTGATGAGTGTTTTTGAAAAATCATTTAGAAATTTACGAAAAAAGGGTGACAGAAAAGAGAAAGTAAATGGAGTTGAGTCTCCTGGTTTGTATGATGGATTTGCAAGAGTAAATGGTGATGTACATCCAGTTGATAGACTTACAGATATGACAGGAGCAGCAGCTGCAGTTTTTGTGACTGATGGAGATGATTATGTACGAATTACTTCATCTTTAAAAGACGAAGCGGGCACGAGAATAATGTCAGATAAAATTGATATAAACAGTCAAAAATACAAAACTCTTCAAAATAAAGAAAAATATATGACTCTTGAAACAATTGGAGGGAAAAGTTATCTTTCTGTTTACTCCCCCATTGTCAGCAAAGATGAAATTGTTGGAGCTTTATACATTGGATATGATTTTACTGTAGGTTTAGAAACTTTAAAGAAAAAACTTAAAAAAGTTAAAATTGGGACAACAGGGTTCATATATATTATGGACAGAACAGGAAAATTAATTTTACATCCTAAATTAACAGGTAAAGATTTAACAAAAGTTAAAGATGCAGATGGCAAACTATTTGCTAAAACTATACTAAAGCAAAAAAATGGTCTGATTCACTATAATCATATACACAATGGTGAGAATAGAGAAAAAGTTGCCGCTTTTGCACATTATGAAAAATGGGGATGGACTATTGTTGCAGGTTCTTTTCAAGATGAATTTTTACAAATATCTGAAGAAGTAGAATCGAATTTAATTATTGCAACTATTGTGTTGACTTTAGTACTAATAGGTATTATTTTTGTCCTTGTTAATAAAGTGGTTTCATATCCATTAGAAAAATTTCAAAATGGATTATTAGACTTTTTTGCTTATTTAAATAAAACAAAAGAATCTGTAAATAAAATTGATATAAAAAGCAATGACGAAATTGGACAAATGGCTGCAGTTGTTAATGAAAATATTGAAGAGATAGAATCACATATTAATGAAGACAACTGCTTAATTGATAATGTAAAAGAAGTAGTAAACGATGTGAGCTCTGGACATCTTGACAAACGTATTCAAGTTACTTGTAGTACAACATCACTGAATGAACTTCGAGACTTGATTAACAATATGTTAGATAACTTAGAAAATTTTGTAGGGCGAGATATCAATACCTTAAGTGATGTACTTGAAAGTTACGCAAAAAGAGATTTTAGAAAAGTTCTTGATGCAAGTAATAGCGGTAAAATAGGAAGTGAAATAATCAGTATGAATGAGATGATTACTGGTATGTTAATGGACAATCAAGATGATGGTATTAACTTAAAAAATAGCTCAACTCAATTATCCCAAAGTGTAAATGTTTTAAATGAAAGTGCTACTAATCAAGCAGCCTCACTAGAGGAGATTGCCGCATCTGTTACTGAAATCTCGGAAAATATCCAGCATACAAGTCAAAAAGCTCAAGATATGTTTGCCTTATCTTCTAATACAAAAGAATCTTCAAATGAAGGGAAACAATTAGCTATTAAAACAGTGGCTTCCATGGAAGAGATTAACGATAAAGTACAAACTATTAATGAATCAATTGCCGTGATTGACCAAATTGCATTTCAAACCAATATTCTTTCCCTAAATGCTGCAGTTGAAGCAGCAACTGCAGGTGAAGCTGGAAAAGGTTTTGCCGTTGTTGCTCAAGAAGTTAGAAATCTCGCAAGTAGATCTGCTGAAGCTGCTAAAGAGATTAAAGAACTTGTTGAATCTGCTACTGTTCAAGCTAAAAGTGGAAAAGAAATTAGTTCTGTTATGATTAAAGGTTTTGAAGAACTTGAAACAAAAATTGATGAAACCAATACACTAATTAACGATGTTGCTGATGCTGCTAAAGAACAAACATTAGGCATGAATCAAATCAGTGATACCATTAATAATCTTGACCAGTTTACCCAAGGAAATGCGTCTGTTGCAGATAAAACCAACGCTATTTCACTTGATACGAATAGAATTGCACTGGGTGTTGTTGAAAATGTTAATAAAAATAAATTTAATGGGAAACAAGACATATAAAACAATTTAGAATTTTACATACCCTGTAAAAGGTCGATAACATATTGTTATCGACCTTTTTTTATGTCCAAGATTTTGTTGTTCTACTCTTCTGTCAATACGATACGGTGAAGCATCACCATTGTTTTGTTTAAACTTTAAGTATATAAACAAAAGTACTTTAAAAGATACTCATACCAATGATAAAAAAATCGTTTTTGAAAGCGAATTGGGGTAGTTGATTTTGCAGGGATAAAAAAAGCCAATAAGTAAAAACTTATTGGCTCTTAGTGGTCAATAGCTGAGGGCTATATTTATATATAGATCATAAATATAAACTATCAACCAATAAAATTAAAACGAAACTGGTTCGTATTTGATGTCTAAACTAATTGCAACTGGTTCATTTGTCAATTTACCATCATAAGTATTTAAACCATTTAATAAATGTTCATCATCCGCTAATGCTTTTTCTAAACCTTTATTTGCAATATTTAAACCATGTCTTAATGTCGTTGAAGTTAATGCTAGAGTGGAAGTTAAAGCTACTGCACCAGGCATATTTGCAACACAATAATGTAAAACATCATTCACTACATATGTTGGGTTATCATGGTATGTTGCTTTTGAAGTTTCAAAACAACCACCTTGATCAATTGCAACATCAACAACAACTGCTCTTTTTTTCATTAGTTTTAAATCATCTTTTGAAATAAGTTTAGGTGCTGCTGCTCCTGGGATTAAAACCGCACCAATTACTAAGTCTGCAGCTTTGATTGATTTAACAATATTAGATCTGTTTGAGAATAATGTTGTTACTTTTGAACCAAATAAATCATCGTAAAATGCCAATCTTGAAGCTGAAATATCCATAACTGTTACATTCGCACCAAGACCAACTGCCATTTTACAAGCATTTAATCCAACAATTCCACCACCAATAATTACTACATTTCCTCGCTGTACTCCTGGAACACCACCTAAAAGTACTCCTCTTCCACCAAATGGTCTCTCTAGGTACTTAGCACCTTCTTGAGCTGCTAATCGTCCTGCAATCTCACTCATAGGAGTTAAACAAGGAAGTCCACCTTCACGGCTTGTAATTGTTTCATATGCGATAGCTTTTACTTTTTTAGATAATAATGCTTGTGCTTGTGGTTTATCAGCAGCAATATGCAAATAAGTATATAAAATTTGACCTTCATGAAAAAAATCATACTCTTCTGGAAGTGGTTCTTTAACTTTAACAATCATATCAGAATCATCAAATAGTTTTTGTTTGTCATCAACAATAATACCACCAACTGCTTCATATAATTCATTTCCAAAACCTGCACCATCACCTGCATTCTTTTCAACGTAAACTGTATGACCATTTTGAACGTATGCATCAACACAATCAGGTGTTAAACCAACTCTATACTCATGTACTTTAATTTCTTTTACTAAACCGATTTTCATCTTCTATCCCTTGTATTAATTTAAATTTTATATTTTGAAACTATCTTAATAATTAAAAATTCGCGTATGAATTTTACTTACAACTCTTTTTAGGACATATGCAATTAGACCTTTTACTTTAAGATTTAAAAAAAGTCCTACAGCATTCATTCCGGATAAATCAATCATCAAACCTTTGGTTTTAAGATTGTTAGATATTAACGGCTCATTTTTTATAGTGTTAATTATATTTTTTGCTGTTAATTTTGCCTGCAATTTGGCCATTTGTGCTGTTGGTAAAACAAAATTACCCTCCTCATCTATGGTTTGTGCAATATCACCTATTGCAAATACATTGTTATGTTGCTCAATTCGTAAATATTGATCCACAACAATTTGGTTTTTGATGTTGATTTCAATATTCTCATTTGATACCAATTTTTCTGATGTGACACCAATTACAAAAAATATCAAATCAAAAGGAACTTCTTGCGAATCACTTAAAAATACCGTATTATTTTTTACTTCATTTACAAAAGCACCGTGATATCTTTTAACACTTAAGTCATTACATGCTTTTTCTGTGTTGGAGACCAAATATGGATCCATATTTGGTAGTATATTTGGGAGTTGTTCAATCAGAGAAATTTGGCATTCATCACTTTTAATATTTTTATTTTTTAACTTTTTTGACATTTCTAAGGCGATTTCAACTCCACTTAATCCGCCACCCACAATAACTACATTTTTATTTTGTTTGTTTGTGTTTAATAGATTAAAAAATTTTTCTTTGTAATCTTGAAGTGTTGCAATATCTTTTATATCAGCAGCATATTCGTGAATATTTTTAATTTGTTTTGGAAAAAATGAAATACTTCCACTTGCAATTGTCAAGTAGTCATACGAAATCACATCTGTATTATCCAAAAGAACTTTATTGTCCTCAAATATAATATCATCAACGCTGGCACAAATAAATTGAGCATTGTTGTTTTGTGTAAAATCATTTAAATCATGTGCAACTTGTTCAAAACTCATTTCATCACATAAATACTTATGGATATCTGTTTGAGCTAAATGATAAGGTGTTTTATTAATCAAAATTACATTTAAGTTTTTTTGATTTTTCAAACTGTGTACGAGACTTGTTCCACCATAACCACCACCAATTATGACCAATGTTTTTTGATTTTGATTTTTCATTTCAAACCTTTTTGTTTAATCTGATTAAATTCTAACACATAATTGAGACTAAATATTTAATATAATTAAAATACGATATTTTTACAATTGACTGCTACATAATGTAACATAAATGTCTTAATTCTGAAAAATAAGTTTAATTATATTAAACTTATTTGCATAAAAATAGATTTATATCACTGAATTGATGGAATTAATTCAATCAAATTAAATTAATTGATAGTTTAATATGGTTAAATTATCATCTATATCCTATATAAAGCCAAAATTAGATACACTCATATCACTTAAACAGTAGGAATAAATGTGTCAGTAGATTTTGAAGTTGGTCAAAAAATTAAGTCTTTACGTAAAACAAAAAAAATGACAGCAAAAAAATTGGCACTTGATGCGGGTATTTCTGTTGGAATGTTATCCCTATTAGAAAATGGATCAACTTCTGGTTCAGTAGAAACACTTAGAAAAATTGCCAAAGTATTAAATACTACAATAGCACACATATTTACTGATGATGAAAATGAAACAGTAGATACTACTAATGATAATGAAGCTATGTATGTTGTTCGAAAAGATGCAAGAAAAAAAATCTTTTTTCCAGATCCTTTGTACAAATGTGAATTATTAACGCCTAATTTACAAGGTGCATTAGAATTTATTTTGGTTGAACTAGAGCCTGGACGAGTGACGGATGAAGTTTTACCTCACACACAAGGTGGAGAAGAATGCGACTATGTTCTTGAAGGAACAATTGAAGTATTGCTAGAGCAAAAAACATTTGTCCTAAACGAAGGTGATAGTATAAGGTTCAACCCAGCAACTCCCCACAAAATTGAAAACAAAGGTTTGGTTAAAGCCAGATACATCAGTGTAATCACTCCTCCTTCTTTTTAAATTATTTGTAAACATCTATTTGGAAACATGTAATGAATAAAAAAGCGCTATATATTATTATATATAACATCATTGTTGTTTTATCAGTGATGTATGCGACACAACCTCTTCAACCATTATTATCTAAAGAATTTAATATCTCTATTGTAGAGTCTTCATTATTTACTGCTGTTATTATGTTTTGGCTTGCATTGGCTCCCATTGTGTATGGATATATATTAGAAAGTATCAGTGCAAAGAAAATGCTTAGTATTGCTTCAGTGATATTATTTTTTACGAACTTAGTATTGGGATTTAGCAATAGTTTTGAGATGTTCTTATTTGCACGTTGTTTGGAAGGTTTAACAGTTCCAGCAATTTTAACTTCTTCCATGACCATACTGGCAAATATAGATAAAAAAAATATCCAATACAATATGTCTATATATGTAGCGTCAACTGTATTTGGAGGATTGGTAGGTCGTGTGATGTCAGGGTATATTGCCAGTGAATTTGGATGGAGAGCTGTTTTCTTCACTTTAAGTATTGCTTTATTACTGGGACTTGTATTTATCCGAAATTTAAATTTAGATGTGACAACTAAAATGACAAAAGCCACCATCAAAGACATCTTTGGAATTTTACGAGATAAAAGATTTGCCCTTATTTATTTACTGATGTTTACTGTCTTTTTTGTTTTTGCAGGATTATTAAACCTTATTCCTTTTAGAATGAAAGAACTTTTTGGAGATGTCTCTGAGTTTACTATTGGCTTATTGTATCTTGGATATGGTTCAGGTGTTGTTGTAGCACTTTTATCAAGAAAGATAATTAAACTTTTTGGAAGTGAAATCAAGTCAATATTGATTGGGGGAGTTTTTTATATCCTTATGACAGTATTTTTTATAAGTGAGAGTTTAACTCTAATTTTTTTGATGATGTTCCTGTTGTGCATTGGTATGTTTACTGTACATTCTATTTCCACAGGTATGGCAAATTCTATGAGAAAAGATCAAAAAGGTTTGACTTCGGGAATGTATTTAACATTTTATTATATAGGTGGAGCTTTTGGTTCAGTGTTACCGTCAATGATTTATAGTCATTATGGATGGAATGTTTTGCTGGGAGTATTTATTACTTTACTTGTTTTGGTTTTTATATTGGTTTATTTCAATCGAAAGATTTTTCTTACTCAAAAAACTTAAGTTAAATATCTCGGGCACCCTAAAGTGCCCTTGTGTTCTTGGAGTAAATTTAATTTTCTCAATCTTCTATTACAATATCTTCTTTTCCTACAAATTTGATACTTGCGCTGGCTTCTACCATTTGTTGTGCAACTGTATAATTGTTCGAAGAGATAGAGCTTACATCTTGTGCAATAGAGGCATTTTGTTGTGTTGATTTATCAATATCATTTATGGCATTGCTTATTTGCTCAACACCAACTTCTTGTTCTTTTGAAGAAGTAGATATGGTATCAATTAGTTCAACTGTTTTATTAATATTTACAATCATTTCTTCATAATCAGAACTCATAACTGTTGCAATATTTTTACCACTTTCAACTTTGGTTCTTAGAACTTCCATTAGTCCTTCAATTTCTTTTGCTACTTCAGCACTTCTATTTGCAAGGTTTCTTACTTCTTGTGCAACCACTGCAAACCCTTTTCCAGCTTCACCAGCAGTTGCTGCTTCAACAGCTGCATTAAGAGAGAGAATATTGGTTTGAAATGCAATTTGAGATATTTGAGATACTGCTTCAAAGGTTTTATTGGTAAAACCATATATTTCATCCATAGCACTGTCGGTATCTTTAGCCAGTGATAAGCCTTTTATGGATGAATTTTTAACATCATTTCCCACTTCAATCACTGAAGTAATATGTTGCGAATTACTGGAGAAAATTGATGATATTTCAACAATGGCAGCTGCTGTTTCTTCTATGGCTGCTGCTTGTTGTTGAGCTGAATCAGATAATGTTGCAGCTTTTCTTGTTAATACACTGGATTCTTTTTCTAAAACCAAACCTTGTTTATAAGTATCAGAGACTTGCTCTACTATTTTATCATTTAAAGAATTGACACCTTCAAAAAGTTGTTTAAAAGCCCCACCTCTAAATAGTTGTGTTTCTATTTTATTCAAGTAGTTTTGATTTTCATATTGAGATAATACTTCTAATGCATTAGAAATTCCAGTATTGAGTTTATCAAACATGGTGTTTAAACTCTTTGCAATATAGTTGATTTTAATATCATCGGCTGTTGAAGTGATTTTATCATCTGTAAATCCATCTGATAGCTTTTCACAAGCCAACATGATTTCACCATAAACAGTTAAGTTTTTTTGATCTCTTTTTTGTATTAAACTATTAATAGATGAGAGCTTCTTCTCTATATCTCTAAAGTCGCCAGAACTACATGCTTGTTTCTCTTCAATTTTATTGATATCTTCAACAATATACTTTTCTAATAAGTCTAAATTATTAAGTATTGCTTGTTTATTTTTTTTTGTATTAAAAAACATTTTGATCCTTATTCAGATAAGTTATATAGTGAAATTGCATTTTTTACTTCGTCATCAGTTGGTTTAACTCGAATAGAAATATACCGTTTATTTCCATTGGCATCTTTTGAAGAATAAGCAGTGGCATTTAACCAGTAAAAATCACCATTTTTGGTTTTATTTTTAACAATACCATTCCAAATCTCTCCAGCTTGAATTGCATTCCATAACGCTAAAGAAGTTTCTTTTGGCATATCGGGGTGTCTTACTATGTTATTATCTTGTCCAATTAACTCATCTTTAGTGTATCCTGATATTTTACAAAACTCTTCATTGGCATAAATAAGAATTCCTTTTTCATCTGTTTCAGAGACAATAAGGGTGTCTTTTTCTAGTTTTATTTCACTCATGATTAATCCTTCATGCACAGCATAATATTAGTCCTATAAAAGACAGCTTAGTTACATAATAATTACAAAGGAAATTTAGTATTTTAATGCCAAAGGAAAGAAGTAATTTAAACAAAGGGTATGACAATTTTAAACTGAACACCTTTATTGATTTCACTAGTACACGTAACTTGCCCATTAAATTGTTTTTTTACAATATTGTATAAAATATTTAGGCCCAAGCCTGTACCTCCTGTTCCTTTTTTAGTGGTAAAAAATGCATCGAAAATGTATTCTAAATCTTCTTTGTTGATACCCTTTCCATCGTCTTCATATGATAGAATCACCTGTTTATTTTCTTTTATTAAACCAATGGTAATTTGTCCTTTTTTTTCATTGATATAGCCATGTAAAATAGAATTTGTAATCAAATTTGTAATGATCTGACCATAAGCACCAGGGTAGGTTGTTATTTTTATCTCTTTGGGAATATTATTGTTGATGACTAATTTTGTTTGTTTAATTTGGCTTTGGATGGAGAGTATTAAGCCATCGGTATACTCTTTAACATAAAATTCTCTTTTTTCTTCATGGGTTTGATCCACTGAAATTTGCTTAAATGCTTGCACCAAATCACTTGCACGAGTAATGTTTGAGACAATCTGTACTGATATTTCTTCTGATTTTTTTAGATAATTTTCAAACTCTTCTTGAGACATATTGTTGGCACGATATAAATCACGTATGTGTAAGGAAATACTATCAAAATAAGTAACACCAGTGAGTGCCAAACCTAAAGGCGTATTTACTTCATGGGCGACACCTGCTACAATACTTCCTAAACTTGCCATTTTTTCTGATTCAATGAGCTTATCTTGTGTGTGACCCAGTTCATCTAATGTATGTTTGAGTTTTTTATTTAGACTGATTAATTCATCAACCTTAGATTCACTAATAAAAAAGCGAATCAATAAAATTGAAATAACTATAATTACCAAAAAAATAATGAAGGTAAATAGATGTGTAAACTTTTCTAAGTATTCTCTTTGCGTATATATATCTTGCCTTAATTGCTTAGATAAAGTTATTAGAATTTCTTCACTTTGATGAACCTTGTTACGCATCTTTCCATGTAACCCAAGCTTTTCATTTAATCCAATCTCTTCTTCTTTTTGAATAAATGTTAAAAAACTACGTGTATATAAATTTAAGAGTAACTTAACCTTATCATTTTTTATTTCATTGACTAATGCTGACTCTTCTGATGTAAAAAGGGTTTTATATTTAATGTTTCGATGCAAAATAAAATCATTTACATGGTGAATTAAAGAGTCTATTCTTTGAGACAAAATGATATCATCCTCAGTTCTGAACATAAGTTTTCGAGCAAAAAGTTTCAACTCTAGAAGTTTTGCTTCATTTTCATGAAGACCTTGATCTTGTTGTTTTTGAGAAAGTTGGTTAAAGAGTTCAGCATATTGGTTTATTGCTTCTCTGAAGGTGACTAATAATCGGGAATCAATTTTTTCATGCCGTAAGTCATCAATTAAGATGAGAATGTGTGTTTGAATAACTTTATGTGTATTATTAAATTGAAGAATGTATTTATTATCTTTTCTTAATAAAAAATCTTTTTCATGCCGACGTAACATAAGCGTGTCTGAGTTGAGTTTTTCAATGAGTATATTTGCTTCATTAAGTATTTTAAATTCATCTTCTTCTTGCTCTTCTAAAGAAAGAATTAAAAACATACTTACGAACAGTGAGATAAAAAATAGTGCTAAAAGTCCCTTAGTAGATTTAAACATAATTTCAACTTTTTATAAAACGGCTAAACTAAATATATTCTCTATATGCTAATTAATGGGTTAATAAATTGATATAGTTAAATAATTAAGTTAAAGTCAGAATCATTGAAGTTTAAAAAGTTTGGGATTAATGAATCCCTATTTTAAACTTTATTAAGTGTTTTTCTAATATGAAAGATATGTTATACGTTTATTGTTTCTTTGTGCTATCCCAACGTAATTTATTTTGTGGTTCACCAAAATAATACCCTTGAAATTCATCTATACCCAGTTTCTTAACCACATCAAATACTTCTTTATTATGAACAAACTCTGCTATGAGTTTGATATTAAGTTTTTTTGAAAATTCAACGATGGCTTTTACTAAAGCTAAAGAATTTTCATCATTGTGAATATTTTTAATTAGTGAGCCGTCAATCTTAAGATAATCAGGCTTGATATCTAAAATATGAGTGAAGTTGGAATACCCAGTACCAAAATCATCAATGGCAATTTTAATTCCTGCTTTTTTAGCAACAGCTATAAAATCACTACAGTACTCACATTCTGAGATATTACTGGTTTCGATTATTTCAATAATTAACCTTGAGCAAATATCAGTGTTTTTAGTTTCAATTAAATTTTCAATTATATTTAACAAGCCAATTTCTTTGATGTCATAATAAGATACATTAATAGATATGGTTGCATCACACACTTCAAGCTGGTTAAGGACTTGTTTAATCATTTCTGTTGATAAGGCTTCATACTGTTTGGTTTTAACAGCAGTATCTAAGAAATAAATAGGAGAAATATAATTTGTTTCTTCTCCTACAACTTGTTTGATTCGCATCAGTGCTTCGTATTTGATGATTTCTTGTTTTTTATTAACGATTGGTTGATAAAAAGGCACGATTTCTTTATTGTATATTGCTTGTTTAATGGATTCTCTCCATTTCATAGTATATTCAATGGGTTCATGTTCTTTAAATTCATTGTGGTAAGTAAAGAACTTTTTGTTTTCTTGTTTCGCTCTGGCCAGAGCTAAGTTGGCTTTTGCAAAAGCTTTATCTTGACACATCACTATTCCCATAGTGGTATCAAAGTCAATATTCATGCCCATTACTTTCACTTTATGAAATTTTGTTCGCTCTAATAGCTCATTGAAATTTCTCTCAAATGCACTAAAATTGATAAATTCATTGGTATCATAAATGACAAAGGTTTCATTTTCTACTTTATAGAGTACATAGTTTTTTTCTAAACAATAGGTATGCAAAAATTGACTAAACTCTTTTAGCACAATGTTTCCAACTTCATATCCATAAATTAAGTTGATATGTTCAATTGTATCCACATCAATAATCATAATTGTAGAAGCTTCATCTGCTTCAAGACGTTTTAATAGAGCACTTCGGTTTTCAAGTTTGGTGAGGTTGTCTACAAAAGATAGTCTGGTTTCTTTTTGTTTTGTAAAATTAATTCTATCTACAATTTTATCAAGTAAAGAAATACATTTTGTAAGATTAATTGGTTTTGGTAAGTATCCATCAATTCCTAATTCAATGATATCAATAAACTCTTCTTTCTTAGCATAATCAGATACGATAAGAGTTCTTTGGTTATTGTTAAAGATTTTCATGTGGTCTAACATATCAATACCAGACATTAAGGGCAAGTTTAATTCTGTAATGACTAAGTCAAAATAAACACCATTTTTTTTGTGAAATTCCACATAAGCGTCTAAACCTTCTCTACCATTGTGTCTTAAATGTATATTGGGAAAAATAATCTTTAACATTTTTACTTTTGTTGAGTCTTCTTGATAGTTATTCTCTATGTAAAGAACTGATATTTCATTACTATTTCTAATAAGTTGTCTTATTCCCATGATTGACCTTGAGTAAATGTTTAATAATAAATACAATCCTTAATTATACAGAAGTTAGATAAAGGTATCCCAAATAAAGCTGAATAATTTTTATTAATTAATAATTCTTAAATAATATTTACCTAAATAAAATAACAAGTTTAAAATACTTTAATCATAAAACCACATTAGCACTTGAAAATAATCCTATGGAATAGTGCTTTACTGGCGATATTTAATTTTAGCTTCTATACTACTTGACAATTATACACTCAATAGGTTATAATTCTTTAGCAGTTTAAGATATTGAGTGCTAAGTAACAAAATAATCTAATAAAATGAGTGAACATGATTGATAAAAAAGAGTTTTTATTACAGTCTATTATTAAGGCATATATAGAACATCTTGAGCCTATTGGTTCAAGCCAATTAAAATCTATGTATGACATTACTTATTCTCCTGCAACCATTAGGGGTTACTTTAAGAAGCTTGGAGATGAAGGTTATTTGGCTCAAGAGCATATCAGTAGTGGACGAACACCTACTATTGAAGCTTTAAAAGAGTTTTGGACCAGTAGATTAAATTTTAAACTTGATTTTGTAAATCTCGAGGCTATAAAATACTTAGCAAGCCAAATTGGTGTTTGTGTGTTTATTAAAGAACAAAAAGCAGATACTTTACAAAATATATTAAACGTAGAAGATAAATATATGATTTTAGAATTTGATAGTTTTTCAATTACTATTAAATATAGCTCTGCTTTACATCGTTTTTTACAAGATATGATTGGTTTAGATATTAATCATATAGTAAAAATTTCGAAGCAAGTTGGAGCTTATGAATTATATGAGCAAATAAATGAATATTTACAAAATAGCAGTTTTAATATTATTAACTCAAAAGAGTTTTTAAAATTAGCATTGGAATTTGATTTAGATGAATTTATGATAAATAACTTTCTAAAAGGTGAAGTATTGGATAAATGTGAAGAAGATATTTATTTTGAGAACTTATTACCTGTTGGACATATTGGAATTTGTCATAATTGTAAAATAGATGGTAAAGACTCAAAAATACTTGTTATTGGTGAGTTATCAAAAAATTATGAATATTTTTATGAAAGGATTGCATCTTGAGTGAAGCAAAAACAGAAGAAGTACAAGAAGAGCAAGTAGAAACTGCTGAAAATGAAACAGTAGAGACGAATGAAGAAATTGAAACTGAGGTTGAGGTTACTGATCCAGTAAGCGATTTAGAACAAAAACTAAAAGAATCAGAAGAGAAGTATTTAAGAGTACATGCTGATTTTGAAAACATCAAAAAAAGATTAGAGCGAGAAAAATATCAAGCAATTGATTATGCAAGTGAAAAATTTGCAAAAGATTTATTAGCTCCAATTGATTCTTTAGAAATGGCAATGAGCTCTGTAACTGCAGATTTAAGTGCAGAAGAATTATTAGAAAAATTAAAAGAAGGTATTAACTTAACAATTAAAAATTTTAATACTGCTTTTGAAAAACATGATATCTCTCTTGTTGAAACAGATGGTCAATTTGATCCAAATTTTCACAATGCAATTATGCAAGTAGAAGATGAAGCAAAAGAAGAGGGTGATATTGTACAAGTGATGCAAAAAGGTTATAAGTATAAAGAAAGATTATTAAGACCAGCAATGGTGTCTATTTGTAAAAAATAGTCTAAAAGTTTTCTTTTGGAATATTTCGGCGTTGAGGTATATATTTTAAATGCTCACGTACTTATTGTACGCTCCGCTTTAAAATATATACCTCGCCTTGAACTAACTTAAACTATGACTATTTAGGAATAGGGTGAGTTTGACCGTAATGTCAAAAAACTAGAATGATAGATTAAAATTAAATTAAAATAAAAAATATAATAAGGAAGTAAAAATGAGTAAAGTAATTGGAATTGATTTAGGTACAACTAACTCTTGTATGGCAGTTTATGAAGGGGGAGAAGCAAAAATTATCCCTAATAAAGAAGGTAAAAACACTACTCCTTCAATCGTTGCATTCACAGATAAAGGTGAAGTATTAGTTGGAGATCCAGCTAAAAGACAAGCAATCACAAACCCAGAAAAAACAATTTATTCTGTTAAAAGAATTATGGGTCTTATGATGGATGAAGAACATGCAAAAGACGCTCAAGACAAAGTTGGATATAAAATCGTAAATAGAAATGGTGCAGCTGCTGTTGAAATTGCGGATAAAGTATATACTCCTCAAGAAATCTCTGCAAAAATTTTAGGAAAATTAAAAACTGATGCAGAAGAATATCTTGGTGCAACTGTTACTGATGCTGTTATTACAGTACCTGCATACTTCAATGATGCACAAAGAAAAGCAACTCAGGAAGCTGGAACTATTGCTGGTCTTAATGTACTAAGAATCATCAATGAACCAACTGCTGCATCTTTAGCATATGGTTTAGATAAAAAAGGTGAAGAAAAAGTTATCGTTTATGATTTAGGTGGAGGTACATTTGATGTTACTGCACTTGAAATTGGAGATGGAACTTTTGAAGTACTTTCAACTGATGGTAATGCATTTTTAGGTGGAGATGATTTTGATAATGTAATCATTGATTGGTTAGCAGCAGAATTTAAAGACGAAAATGGTTTTGATGTTAAAAATGACAAAATGGCACTTCAAAGATTAAAAGATGCTGCTGAAAATGCTAAAAAAGAATTAAGTTCTGCTACTGAAACAGAAATTAACTTACCATTTATTTCTATGGGTAACGCTGGACCTGTTCACTTAGTAAAATCATTAACAAGAGCAAAATTTGAAGCTATGACTGAAGATTTAATTGAAGAAACTTTAGTTCATATCAAAACAGCATTAAAAGATGCTGGATTAGATAAAGATGAAGTTCAAGAAATTATTATGGTTGGTGGATCTACTAGATTACCAAAAGCAACTTCTGTTGTAAAAGAATTTTTTGGTAAAGAACTAAATAAAGGTGTTAACCCTGATGAAGTTGTTGCTGCTGGTGCTGCTATTCAAGGTGGAGTTTTAAAAGGTGATGTTAAAGACGTATTATTATTAGACGTTACTCCATTATCTCTTGGAATTGAAACTTTAGGTGGAGTTATGACTAAACTTATTGAAAAAGGTACAACAATCCCTGTTAAAAAGTCTCAAGTTTTCTCAACTGCTGAAGACAACCAACCTGCAGTTTCTATTCACGTAGGTCAAGGTGAGAGAGAATTTGCTAAAGATAATAAATCTTTAGGTATGTTTGAACTTTCAGATATCCCAGCAGCTCCAAGAGGTGTGCCTCAAATTGAAGTAACATTTGATATTGATGCAAATGGTGTTTTAAATGTATCTGCTAAAGATAAAGGTACTGGTAAAGAAAACAACATTACTATTTCTGGTTCATCTGGATTATCTGATGAAGAAATCGAAAAAATGGTAAATGAAGCTGAAGCAAATAAAGAAGCTGATGAAAAAAGAAAAGAAGTAATTGATACAAGAAACCAAGCTGAAGCAATGTTACATTCAACTAAAAAAACTTTAGAAGAAAATGAAGAAGCTGTTAACGAAGAAGAAAAAACAAAAATTGTTGACGCAGCTGCTGAACTTGAAGAAATCTTAAAAGATGAAAATGCTACTAAAGAGCAAATTGAAGAAAAGTTAAAAGCTTTAACTGAAGTTTCTCATAAATTAGCAGAAGCTATGTATAAAAAAGAGGGTGAAAACAAAGATGGTGCTAAACCTGATGCTAAAGCCAAAAAAGAAGACGAAGACGTAATTGACGC
>Ga0209081_1000342_pt1 | contig 28153 bp, 28 predicted proteins | sample GOMGulsemesocosm_4_FD_184636 | JGI IMG/M metagenome (GOLD analysis project Ga0209081, IMG submission 184636) | Methane-oxidizing microbial communities from mesocosms in the Gulf of Mexico - GOM15B Gulf of Mexico (SPAdes) (version 2) | ecosystem: Environmental > Aquatic > Marine > Cold seeps... | reverse complement strand
GAGTAAACCCTTCACTATATGAACTAACCAATTCATACATCAAACCATCTTTAGATTTAAAATGATACATAACAGATGAAGATTTTATTCCTACTGCATCTCCCAGCTCTCTCATTGTCAATGCATTGATACCTGACTTTTGAACTGTGTCTGTAGCAATTTCTATTAATTTGTCTTTAACTGTATTCATTTTTAAACCTTTAATCTGTCTAACGTTTGTTAGATAAGAGAATTATGTCATATTAAAACTTAAATAAAACTTAATATAAAATAATCTTAACTTATTTTATATATTTTAAGTGTTTTTCAAGAAATGTTTCATCAAAAAAGCCCATAAATTCATAAATTTAATCTTTCCCACACTTTTTTATTTGAAGTATCATGTTAAAATATAATTATGGAAATTATTTAAGGGAAGAAATTATGCAAATAAATCAAGCTTATACAGAGCATGTAAATATAGTAAAAGACCTCAAGATGACTGAGAGCTTTTATGAAGTACGAGAACCATATAAAGAAGGCTTCGAAGAAATCTATAATAGGGCAAAAGATGAAAATGTCAATATATCAAATGCCAAAGAGTTTTTGAGCTCTTTAAGTAAAGAAGAGTTAGATACCTTACAGCATTTTTCTGGACTTGCTGATGATATCAACGTTGAAGGACTTAGTGACGAAGGCTCTTATAACTTATTATTAAATCATTATGAACGATATGATTTTGACAATGATGGACTAGTGAGTGCTGGAAGAGGAAATACAATACCTCTGATACCACAAAATATGTCAAGTGAAGATAAAAAAGCTCTAGTAGACACCGTAAATGAAATGGGAATGGATAACGCATTCTTAGGCTTGTCCATGATAATATTTAGCAATATGACAATCAATGGACCTACAAATGATAGGGTTGACTATAGCTCTATTAAAGAGCGAATGGAAAGTATACTTGATCCAGAGAATAAAAAGTACTCAACGCTAGAGTTTAGAGAAAGTATCAATAACTTTTGGACTGCTTTTCAAGATAATTATAATAAAAATGAAGAAGAAAGTACTTATGCACAGAACAATCTTTTAAGCAATAGCAATTTAATTAAAGCAAAAATATTAAATGAGAATCAATCATAGATTTGATTCTCATTAAGTAATATGTCTTTATTTGATAACAGATAAAATGTTTTTTAAATTTTCATCTCGCTTGTTACTTAACTCTTGGATACTTTTTCCTTCAAGCTTGGTTTGGATTTGAGAGATTAGATTTTTTTTATCTTCATTGCTTACAACTGGCCGATTAGCATCATCCCATAAGTCTTCAAAGGCATCACCTAGGTGTTCTAGGAAGTGCTCTAAGCCACCTTCTCCTCCACCCATATGAAAGGTTTCAAAGGGGCCCATTGCAGCCCATCTAGGACCAAGGGCTGCTGTTATTGCTGTATCTACGTCTTCAACACTTGCTTGTCCACTTAAAACTGCATCAACAGCTTCTCTCCAAACAGCTGCTTGGAGTCTATTTGCTAAGTGACCTTTTTTCTCAATGTTGAGCTGAATAGGCTTTTTACCAATTGACTTATAAAATTCCATGGTTTTTGCAACAGTTTCTTCTGAAGTTTGAATACCACCTACTACTTCAACAAGTGGTAAAAGGTGGGGAGGGTTAAAAGGGTGACCGATTACAACTTTATTTGCAAAAGAGAGTCCCCTTTGTAAATCTGTTGCTTTGATGGTAGATGTGGAAGAGGCTAAAATGGTATTTTCACCAATAGTATTTGATATATCTCTATAAAGTTCTTGTTTGATTTCTATTGATTCTGGGGCATTTTCTTGAATAAAATCTGCGTTTAAAACAGCCTCACTGGCTTTTTCATAAAATGATAAGTTTAAAGTAGGGTAATCTTTACTTAAATTTTCAATAGTATGTTTTACTTTGGAATTTGGATCCCAAACTTGAACATCATTGTTGGCTTGTAAAAACCCTTTGACCCAACTAAGTCCTATAACTCCACAACCTAATACTGCAACGGTAAATTTCTTTTGAGTATTCATTATTCAATCCTATGTTAACGTTAGTAATATAGTCTAGTTATAAAAAATGATTATTTTATGATATTTGTAAATTTGTGATTAAGATTTGAAAATTGTATTTTGACAAGGGTACAATTAAATAATTGTACCATCATCAATGATGATTTTGTTTCTTCCAGATTCTTTTGCTTCGTATAGAAGTAAATCTGATTTTTGAAGTGCATTGGTATAAGACTCATATTGATTTCTTAAAGTGGTACCAGCACTAAAGGTAATCTGTATTTTATTGTCTTTGTACAAAAATTTGTTTTGAGTAATGATACTCTTGATTCTTTTAAGATATTTTAAAAGTTCACGTTTAAGATTGAAGTGAATAATTGCAACGAACTCTTCTCCTCCATACCTACAAACAATATCATTTTCTCTTGTTTCTTTTTGTAGAACCTTGGCAAAGGTTTTTAAAATAACATCTCCACCTTCATGTCCAAAGGTATCATTGACATTTTTAAAGTGGTCAATATCAAAAAAGATTAGAGCGTATTGAGTTCCATTTCTTTGGTATAGACCTTCTATTCTTTGCATCTCTTCATCAAAGGCACGACGTGTGAGTAATCCTGTAAGGTGATCAATAGAACTTTCTTTTTTAGCACTATCAAGTTCTTCTTCCAGTTTTTGGATTTTTTGTTCAAGTTTAGTTACTTGACTTTTTCCATCTTTAAACTTTTCACCAACAGCTGACATTTCGTTTTCAATAGAGAGTGCCGCACTTACAAGTTTACTTTGAAGTAAAGACAACTCTTTTAAGTTACCACTTGACATATCTAAAGATTCGATTTTATCTTTGATATTTGATACTTTATCCGAACCACTTCCACTACTTGAAATGGCATCATTTAAGTATTTACCCATTAAGGTTACTAACTTAGCAATATCTTCTGTTTTTTGTTTTACGATACTTTGATCGGCTTCAAATCTTTTTGTAATATATGCTTGCATCTCTTTTTGAATATCTTCTTCAAACATCAGAGATGGCGAATTTCCAATTTTAATTGAAAATTTCGCTAAGTTTTCATCAAGTTCTATATTAATAGAAGGTGTTAGAGATGATTTGAATATTGATGCTAAAGTATCAAGGTTTTTAGTTGCAACTCTATTTAATAATAGCGAAACCAAATCATCTACTGATTCAATTTTTTTGTCAGCAACTTCTTTTTGCTCACTTTTATTTAGTTCGAGAACTAATGTTTTGAAATTTTCGCATTCTTCAAGAGGAAATTCCATATCTTTTGCTACTACACAAAACTCTTTTTGGTAAGCATTTGGAGTAGGGTCGATATTCTGATTTCCCAGACTTAATAAGGTTTTATCAACGATTTCTGCAATTTCACTCATAGGTTTATCCTAATAATTTTTTTACCATTTCATTTATTCTTTTTCCATCAGCGACACCTGCAAACTCTTTACTTGCAACGCCCATTACTTTACCCATATCTTTCATAGATGCAGCACCTACTTTTTCAATGATGGCTTTTGTTTTTGACTCAAGTTCATCTTCACTTAATTGTTGTGGTAAATACGCTTTGAAAATCTCAACTTGACCCAATTCTTTTTCTTCTAAATCAGAACGACCAGCTTCATTATATGCTGTTGCTGCTTCCATTCTTTGTTTGATACCTCTTTGAATAAGTTTCAATATTTCAGCATCATCAAGGTCTCTTCTCTCATCTACTTCAATTTGTTTAATCATAGTATTAATAGCTCTAATACAATCTCTTCTAATAATCTCTTTTGCTCTCATAGCAACTTTTAAATCAGATTTTAATAACTCTTTTAAACTCATAAACTCTTACCTTTTTTTTATAATTGTGTAAATTATATCGAATTAGCTATTAAACTTCCTGCCTCTGAACAGATGTTTATATAGGGTTTTTAAAATAATTTAGACACATTGTTCCAATTTTGCACCTGATGTTTAGTTTTAGCAAAAATAAAATGACCACTAGTCTTGTTTTAGCTAAGTCACACATTTACTAACTACAATATCATTTCGTGCTTTCTTTGCGTTATAAAGAGCTTTATCTGCATTTTGGTAAAAATCATCTGCTGAAATAAATTTTTTATGACAAGAGTAAATACCAATAGATATAGTCAGGTTTTCTGCTATTTTTGAGTCATTATGTTTTATATTACATTTTTCTAGTTCATCTTGTAGTTTCTGTAGTTTTTGGTACTGTTCTTGGGCAGAGGTATTTGGCATAATGACTGCAAACTCTTCTCCTCCAATTCTATAGGCATATTCTCCTGCTCTCTGACACGTTTCAGATATTAAGAACCCCACTTTTTTTAGACACTTGTCTCCTTGTGGATGTCCATAGGAATCATTATAGTTTTTAAAATAATCTATATCAATAATTGCCAGACTTAGTGATTGGTTTTGACGAGAATGTCGCCTGACTTCTATTTCTAGATTTTTTTTAAACTGATTTTGATTTAATAGTCCTGTTAATTGATCCGTTGTAGATAATCGCTGTGCTTCACCAACATAGCCTTTTAACTCAACCAAGGCTTGTTCCATGTCTCCCAGCTCATCTTCTTTATAAATATTGATATTCACTTCTGTATTTCCTTTAGAGAGTTCTAAAGTCTTAGCGCGGATTTCTGTAATTCTTTTAATTAAGTTTCGATTAACCAAGAACCATATGGCAAAGAATGTAATAATAAAACTAATAATAATTATAAAAATTAAATATTGATTGGCCTGATATACATCATCTTTTATTTTAACTTTTTGTTTTGCCAGAGTAGCTTGTACTTGTAGCAGAATAGTATCAGATATTTTTTCAATTTTATTTGCTGTGTCAATTTGTTGTTGTATTAAGGAGTCTGTTACGTTGGTTAGCCGTAACACATCATAACGAACTTTAAACAAAGATTGATCCCCTGCGTAAATGTGTTTCACCTTCTCCAATAAAGTATCTGCAAACAGTTTATATTCATAATTGGATGAACCAGCATTATTCATCTTCTTGAATAGTAAAACTGAGTTTCTTTTTAAAGTATTCAGTGTTGCAATATCTGTGGTTAAAAATACTTGCCGAAAGTAGCTTAATAATTGGATACTATTTTTATAAAATTGATTGGAATATTCAAGTTCCTCCTCATAATCTTTGGTTGGAACTGTCTCTAGAAGTTCATGCCAAAATGACTCTATTTCTGCTAGTAGAATTTTATTATTGTAATTAATAATAGTCTCAATATCTCCAATATAAGCTAACTCATTCTTTTTTGCCTCTAGCAAGAGATTTACTTGTTGTAAAAGTTCTGGCATATATTTTAAATATTCTTCGGTTTCATATTTTGTATCAAGTATTTGCTCGTTATTGATTATATTATACAAAAGAAATTCATCCAATAGTTTTTGGATACTTGACCATAATTGAGTGGTTTTGTCTATTTGCAAGGCGTAGATTTTGTCTTTACGTGTACTGTTAAGGGCATCAAAGTGAAGCTGTATGAGATGCGCTTCTAATTGTGCACTTAATTGTGCAACTTGTGATGATTTATTCATAATAGGTAAAGAATGGTCCAATACATTTTCGTATGAGTTACTCACTTGGCTAACAGAATAGTTTGCGGTGAAGAAACTCAAAAGAGTTAAAATTATTATAAAAACGAAAACAGCATTAAACTGATTTTTTAACTTAAATATATGCATTTATTGTCCAAACATGGCCTTCTCACCATACTTATTTTGAACTTCCCTTATTTCTTTTAGTAATTGATTGATACCTTTGTCTATAGAAATCTCTTTACTTGAAATTAGATAGGTATATTTTGTTAACAAGGGATATATACTACCCATTGCTGTACTCATATAATGGCCATAATTCCCTATACTCTTATTCCACAAATTGTTTGCTTTATAGGTTGCTTTAAGTGAATGATACTGTGGCGCGTTTACATCTAGTTTTGATGACAAATAATCATTTACATCTTTTCTGGTTGGATTTCCTCCTCCAATGGCATACTCTATCTGACCTTTTTTAGACGTCATAAAACGCAAAAACCAAAAAGCCGCTTCTGGATTATTACTATCATAGGCTACTGCAAATGAATACGCACCATGGTAAGGTTTCCCTCCAGGTGTTGCAGAAATCGCAAAACGTTGTTCTTTATCGCCACTTTTTAATTGTGAAGATACTGCCCATAAATTGTTATATGCAAAGGGCCACATAGCAACATCTCCCGAAGCCAAAGCCTCTGCTGATTCAAAAAAAGCGAAGTCTTTATTTGTAGGATAAGAATACTGCATCAACTCTAAATAGTAATGTGCGGTTTTTTTTAAAAGTGTCAAGTCTTGTGGCAATGTGAAGTTTGTAAGTTTCTTGTTTTTGTAGTTTGGTTTGAACCAAGTTCCTCCTGATGCCCAAAGAATAGAGGACCACTCGTCATTGATATGGGGTTTATTCCCTGACATCAATGCTACACCATAGAAATCTTTGGAGAGTTTTTTCCCTTTAAGAAGTTCACCTTTTTTACGGGTAAAAAACTCTGCAACATCTTTTAATTCTTTAAGCGTTTTGGGTGCTGCTAGTTTGTATCCATATTTACGATTAAATGCCTCTTTCTCCAGTTTATTTTCAAACAAATCTAATCGATAGTGATTTGACATAACGTATGTATTGTAAGGGATACTATATAGCTTATTGTTATAACTTAATATTTCAAATAGTGATGGATAAAAAGATTGCAAGTAATTATTCCAATTTGATTTTTTCTTGTCAAACTGCTTAGCCAGTTCGCGCAAAGAAACGGTATATCCTTTGGCTGCCCACTCTTTTGCCCAACCAGCTTCCAAACTTAGTACATCAAAAGCACCTACAGCATTTTCTAATTTTCTATCTTGCAGTTGAAGCATATTTGCAAGTGAAACTTCAACAACTTTTACTGAAACTTGCGTTGTTTTTGTAAACTGTGGTACCAATTTTTCTTTGAGATATTTAGTCCAATGACCTTTTTCTACAACCACAGTTATGCTTTGCTTATTTTTTATATAGGGAATAATAACTTCTGAACCAAATAAAACAGTAGTAAAAATAAAACAGAGGCTAATGCAAAAGATTCTTTTAGTAAAAGATTTCATAATATTCCATTCGTTAAGGATTAAGAGCTAAAGTCTTATGTCCAAAGCTCATTTATATAAGTCTTTTATTATTGCAAGACAACAAGTATAAACTTAACAATACATGATTTTAAAGCCAGGAGAGGAAACGATTAGTTTTTTAAATACTTATCATAAATAGCTTGATATTCTCCCGTTTCTTTAATATGTTTTAGCCCTAGGTTAAAATCATCACGTATTTTTTTATTTCTAAATATTGGCCGATAATCCATCAGGTTTAACTTGACAAAATGATGAAATTTTACAGGTTTTGGTACAAAGCCTTTCTCTTTTTGTAATCTCACAACATTATATTTATAAATATTAATATCACTTAATATAACATCTACTCTTTGTTTATGAAGTACTAAAACTTGTAGTTTTTGATTGTTTTGTTCGAAATAATTATAGTCTGCTTTTACTGGTTCTAACCATTTTGAATATCTTTTTACTGCTCCTTCAAAGGAGGTGATTAGTAAGCCTTCTAAATCTTCTGGATTACTTATATTAAGACTATTTTCTTTTAGTGTTATAAATACATTATCATACCAAACAGCTGGATCTGCATAATAAGCGCCAAAAGAAGATAAATCTTCTCCCAAATCTGTCATAGCAGCATCAACTTTTTTTTCTTTGAATACAGTGGGAACTTTGGAAAGTGGATAATAACTGGGTTTTAGAATATGACCCTTGTAGGCTAAGGCCAAACCAATAATTTCTAATTCAATTCCAGAATTTGTTTCAGGGAAGGTGTAGGGTGGAATTTTTTCAGCAAAAGACATCTTGACTTCTGCACTATTTAATGGGTTTATTAAAACGATGAAAAAAATAAAAATAAAAATAAATTTAATATATTTCATCTTAACTCCTAAAATACTGTTATATCATATATAAATATATTTTAGTTCGTTATTAAGATAAAAGTATAATATATATAACTAAATTTAACTTAGTATATTTGGCACAAGTTATTTTATACTATTGATTACATTTTGAAGAGATATTAGGACAAATTTAGTATGCATTAGTCGCACACCCGCAAAATAATATTTGCCCATGAATCCATTTAATTTTATAACCGTTGAAACCTCAATCTGATCTATATGGTTCTTATCTATCCTCATGGAAAATCTATAATCTAAGAAACCCATTGAGTCACCAAATACTATTTCTTTGTCATCTCTACTAAATATTTTCCACGACCCAATATTTGAATCAATTTGAAAATTTGATTGGTTTATACTTTCTATTATTTTTTGTTTTGATATTGTATTCATACTTATTAGTCTTAGCCAAGTAGGTTGAGATAAAAAATATGATTTTGCATATGCATCTATATTTTTAAAGGTGTCTCTTGAGTATTTTATTTGAAAAGCATCTCTATAATCTATTTTATTAAAAGCATTATATACCAAAGAATTTTGATTTGCTTTTGTTTCCAAAATATCAATTTTGTTCGTTAACATTAGATCTCCTATTAAATTTAATTAATAAGATTGTATATGAAATTTATTTATTTGTATTGTAAAAAATCGACATTTTTTTATCTGTTGGAGACATTTGAGTAAATGTTTTGTAGTCCTTATTAAAATGCGGTTGATCTGAATATCCCAACTCATACGCGGTGCAAGTGAGATTGCCAATTCCATTTTGAATCAAACTTTTATGTGCATTGAAAAATCTAATTATTCGGGAAAATTTTTTAGGAGAAAAACCAACATGATATAAAAACTTTCTCTCAAGTTGTTTATGGTTCAAAGAAGAGTCATTAACCAATTCTCGTATTAAAATAGTTCCTTTTGAGCCTAATATTCCATTTATACATAAGAGTATACTGTGATTGATTTGTATAGGAATAAACAGCTTTTCAAATATAGAATTTAGTTTCTTTACTTTTAATGTCTCATTGGTTTCTTCAAAGTTTAGTTGATTAAAAATGGAGCGAGAAATATCTTTGATTGAGATTATTTTATTTGTAAATTGATCACATCTTTGGTTTAACAAAAAGGACAATATTGATGGTTTAAATCTAATTCCAAAATGGTAATCTTGAGATAAAATAGGGATAATGATACTTTTATCCATGGCTCCACAAAGTACAATATCTTCTGAATCTGTATGTTTTACATAAATGATATCCATACAACCATCAGGAACGATAGGTAGATTTACGGACTCATTTGAATTATTTGCAATAATCCAATAGGTATCTATGAATAATGAGAGTTTTTTTGAGGGAGCATATTTATTGATGTATAAATTATTCAGACTAAATCCCTTATTTTCTATATGACATTTTAAATTCTATTCTAATACGCCAAAAAGAGATACAGTAGTTTTAGTCTAAATGATACTTGATTGTAAGTTTATATAAAGCGATTTGTAATTAGCTGTTAAAACTTTCAACCAGTTCTTCAAGTTCTAAAAATCGCTCTACTTTTACTTCGTATTCTTTTTCTGTTAATTCTAACTCTTGAGAAACAGCGACTATACCTTTTTGCTCATAACATTTTGGGTTCATTAAACAATCGTTTAATTCTTCAATCTTTTGCTCGTAATTTTCAATTTCTTCTGGCAATAAGTCATATTCTCTTTTTTCATTAAAGCCCAGTTTCGTTTGCACTTTTTTCTTTTCATTATTTGATTGAGTGGTATTTTGTGTTTTTGTTTTCAACTCTTTTTCAAAACTGCTGATATCATTAATTTCTTTTTCCAGTTCTAAGTACTCACTATAAGGTTGATGGCTTTCCATGATGGTACCATCTCCTTTAAAGACATAAAGTTTTTTTGCAATTTTGTCAACAAAATATCTATCATGACTTACAATGATAACTGCACCTTGGAAGTTTTCTAAATACTCTTCAAGAATATTAATAGTAGGAATATCTAGATCATTGGTTGGCTCATCTAAGATTAAACAGTCCATTTGTTTGGTAAATAAAAGTGCCAGTGCAACTCTATTTTTTTCACCTCCACTTAAGATGCCTACTTTTTTTTCTAAGTATTCTCTTGGAAATAAAAAGTTTTTCAAATAGCCGTATACATGCATGTTTGTACCATCATTAAGTACTACTCGATCTCCACCATTGGGACAAAAGGTATGCATAATACTTTGAGAATCATCAAGCATTTCTCTTTGTTGGTCAAAATACCCAACTTTAAACTCACCTTTTTTAAAGACACCTTTATCAACGGAGAGTTTTTCCATAAATACTTTAAGTAATGTAGACTTACCACTTCCGTTTGGCCCAACAATAGCAATAGTATCTTTTTGAATGATTCGTGTTGTGAAGTTTTTAATAAGAAGTTTATCTCCTAAAGATTTTTCAACTTCTACAAGTTCAAATAACATCTTTTTTTTATTGATGATAGCACCATCTGTTTTATTGAAAGATTTTTGCTCACGTTGGAGTTCAACTTTCATTTTATTGATTTGAGCTGGATTTGACTGGGCTTGTTTTTTGAGATCGAAGTATTCAGATTTTCTTCTTTGATTTCTTTTTCTTCGCGCAGTTACTCCACGTTGCATCCAATGGGCTTCTCTTTTCACCAAACGCAGCAAATTGTCATGGTCTTTTTGCATATTACCTAATAATTCTTCTTTTTGAGTTAGGTAATCACTATATCCACCATGGAATTTTCTAAGGTTTCCTCCATCAATTTCGATAACAGAAGTAGCAATATTATCAATAAAATATCTATCATGTGAGATGAAAAGTAGGGTGAAGTTTTCTTTTAATAATAACTGTTCTAAAAACTCAACCATATAAACGTCAAGGTGATTGGTAGGCTCATCTAGTAAAAGTACATCTGGTTTTTTAAGTAAAAGTCCAGCCAAACTAACTCGTCTTTGCTCACCTCCACTTAAGAGTGCAACAGGTTTATTTTCGTATTCCTTTAAATGGAACTCTCGTAGTACCCGTTCAACCATATTGTCTAAGTCCCAAGCATTGTGAAAGTCAAGAAAAGTAGCTAGCTGTGCTTGTTGACTTAAAAGTGCTTCGTTTTCATAGTCTTCTATTACTTGAAGGGTGATCTTATCATATTGGGTTTTTGCATCTTTAAGTTCTGTCAACTGTTCCTCAATGGCAACTTTAACAGTAATCTTTTCAGCAAACTTTGGTTGTTGATCAAGCATTTCAATTTTGATTGCTTTATCAATTGATTTGATTCCAGCATCAACGTCCACTTGATTCATGATTATTTTCATCAAGGTTGATTTTCCTTGACCGTTTTGTCCGATAACAGCAACTCTTTGTCCTGTATTTAGACTGAAGTTCGCGTCTTTTAAAATTACTTTTGTGTCGTATTGTTTAGAAATATTTTGTAAGTCTATTAGTGCCATTGATTATTGCGTCCCTTGAGAATTAACTCTGTGTATATTATGAAAAGGATGATACTGTAAAAGGTGTTATATATCGCTTTATTTTCTTGGATATAAAAATGTGAGATTACTTTTAATACTTGATATTTCTTGCTCTAAATAAACTTTTTGTTTCCTTTAACTTACAATTAACAGTGATCCTGAACGGTAAAATAATATTTACCTTTTGCTTTGTATATAATATTAGTATTTTAAAATAATATTAATTTAATTTTAATCCTTGAAAATTAGTAAAGTGAATAATACTTATAAGAATAACTTATAAAAAACTCTGTAAGTCACGAGAATTTATAAACTATAAGCTGAGCTTATTATTATGTTAAGTAAATTCAATACCACATTAATATTACCTTAACTTATAATTCCCTATATTTTAAAAGTAGCTTTTTTATTTAATATATTTAAAAAAACTCAATCACAATTTATACAAATATTTTATAAAAAAAGACAAAGACTAAGGTTAACAATGATAAATAAACCAAATTCAAGAAGAGACTTTTTTAAAAAATCTGCTGTTTATTCTATGAGTGCAATTGCTGCATCTAGTATTGTTCCTATTAATACACTCAAAGCTGATGAAATAGAAATCACACAAAAAGCTCCTTGGGGTACGAAGCTGGGAGATTTGGTAGATAAATATGCTTATGGAATCCCCTCTCCTTATGAACACAATAATGTAAGACGTGTACATGACCTATTGTCTTCAGGGGACAGATATGCAACTGTATCCATGACACCACATCATTTACAAGAAGGAATCATAACTCCAAATGGACTTTTTTTTAATAGAAGTCATGGAGGAACAGCTCAAGTTGATCCGGAAAAATTTAGATTGATGCTTCATGGTTTACTTGAAAAACCTTTGGTATTAACACTGAAACAGTTAAAAAGATATCCAAGTATAAGTAGAATTTATTTTATAGAGTGTCCTGCAAATGGCTCAACTGGATGGCGAGGTCCACAGTTTAACAATCTTCAATTTGTTAAAGGTATGACGTCCTGTGCTGAGTGGACAGGAGTTAGACTTAAAACTGTGCTTGATGATTTGGGATTAAGTCCTGATGCAAAATGGATGTTAGCAGAAGGTAGTGATAACTCTGAGATGGCTAGAACCATTCCTATTGAAAAAGTTTTAGATGATGCTATGTTGGTTTGGGGACAAAATGGTGAGCCTCTTCGACCTGAACAAGGGTATCCTGTTAGATTATTACTTCCTGGTTGGGAAGGAAACTTAAATGTTAAATGGCTAAAAAGATTGGAATTTTCTGATAAACCTTGGCATACCAAAGAAGAAACTTCAAAATATACTATGTTACAAGCCAATGGAAAAGGTATCAACTACTTTTGGCCAATGGAAGTAAACTCAATCATTACTTCTCCCTGTCCTGAAGTTCCTTGGACTGATTTAAGCGTGGGTGATAAAATTGAGATTTCTGGACTTGCGTGGAGTGGAAGAGGGACTATTAAAACAGTTGATATTTCACTTGATGGTGGAAATAACTGGGTTGAAGCTTCTTTAAAAGGTCTAGTACTTCCAAAAGCATGGACAAGATTCTCCTATATTGTTAAGTGGGATGGGAAAACAAAAGTACTGTTAAGCAGAGCAATAGATGATAGTGGACATATTCAACCTTCAATTGATAAGTTAATTGAAAATGTTGGTGTTGAAGGTATTTATCACAGAAACCCAATTGTTGGTTGGGAAGTAAAATCAAATGGAGAGGTTAATAATGTTCACGTTAGAAGTTAAAAAAGTATTGATAGCCTGTGGGGTGGTTTCTGCCTTATTAATGTCTACACTATTTCTTGAGGCAAATAGTGCATCAGAAAAAATACTAAATTCAAAAAGAAATGTTGATGGAGCAGTTATTTATCCCCATAAAGATGGAAAATACACCTCTTATTTACTCAATACTCAAAGTACAAAAGGTTTTAACAAGTATGGAAGAACACCAACATCAAACGAAGTAAAAGCTTGGAACCTTGATGTGATGCCTGATGGTACTGGTTTGCCTGTTGGTCAGGGCTCTGTTGAAGCGGGTGATGAACTTTACTCTGCACAGTGTGCCATGTGTCATGGAGATTTTGGAACAGGTGGAAATGGGTATCCAACACTAAGTGGTGGACAAGGGAGTTTAAAAAACCAACTCTTAAAAGAAGGGGATGAACCTCCTTTTAGAACAATAGGAAGTTATTGGCCTTATGCCAGCACTTTATATTGGTATATTCAATCAGCAATGCCTTTTGCCAATCCAAAAAGTTTATCAAATGATGAGACCTATGCTTTAGTAGCTTATTTGTTATCTATCAATGATATCACTATTGATGGGGTTGAACTTGATGATGAATATGTTTTAAATAAAGAAAAGTTTCTAAAAATTAAAATGCCAAATGAAGATGGTTTTTATCCCGTTGATCCTTCAAGGTCTGATTTAAAAGAAGTACGTCCTCCTTTGGCTCAAGGAAACAGATGTATGAGTGATTGTAATGCACCAAAACCTGTGCATATTGCTGCTGAAATTACAGGGTTTGATCCTGCTATTTCCACATCAAAAGAACTTCTAATTAAGGAATCTAAAAATACTATAGCCCCAGGAGAAAAGATTTATGAGGAAAGTTGTATGGCTTGTCACGCAAATGAGGCACTTGGTGCTCCTGTATTAGGAGATAAAGAAGTATGGAGAGATATTACATCAAAAGGTATTGATGTGGTTTATTTAAATGGTATTAATGGAATTAATTCTATGCCACCTAAAGGAGGAAATATGGATTTAAGTGAAATACAAATGAAAGAAGTTATTGATTATATGGTTCTAAAAAGTAAATAATAAAACATACGAAATTAAACAAAAGGAGAGAGAATGAAGTTAGCAAAAAGTTTTTTAATAGTGACGACTATTATTGGGTTGATGGCAAGCAGTAGTTTTGCAACAGAGGCAGAGTTGGTACGAGAAGGTGAACAGATTTTTATGACCAAAGGTGCTGGAAATTGTTTGGCCTGTCACGCGATCAATGATAAAGATATAGATGGACCTGGGAGTATGGGCCCTAAACTACAATACCTTTCTGCTTGGCCAGATCAAGCAATTTATGACAAAATCTATGACCCATATACAAGTAATCCCATTTCAGTTATGCCAGCCTTTGGTAAAAATGGATGGTTGAGTGATGGTGAAATCAAAGCACTGGTTGCTTTTCTAAAAACAATTAAATAAAGGAAACAAGATGAATAGAAGAAATTTTTTTAGTTTGGGACTTGGAGTTGTTGCAATCTCAATGGCACCTTCAACATTAAGTGCAATAAATTTTAGAGATACCATGCCAAAAGCTTGGACAGCGAGTAAAGTTGAAGAGGGTATGCAAGAGGTATTTGGTAGCTCAACTACAGTGAATGGCAAAGTAAAACTTAAAGCCCCAGATATCGCTGAAAATGGTGCAGTTATTCCTTTAACAGTTAGTTCGAAATTAGCTGGTTCTAAAGTGGCGATTTTTCAAGATGCAAATCCTGAGAGTACTGTTGCAGTATTTACAGTTCCTGAAAATGGAATTATTGATTATTCTATCAGAATCAAGATGCAAAAAACTGGAAATGTTTACGCAGTTGTTGAATCAGATGGAAAACTATATGCAGCTTCAAAAACTGTAAAAGTTACTATTGGTGGTTGTGGTGGTTGATTGCCGCAATGATTTATACAAATGCATCAAATAATACAGATTAAAAAGGAATTATAATGGCTAAGAAAACAAGAATAAAAGCAAAATTAAAAAAAGATATTATCACAGTTAAAGCTTTGGCAAATCACCCTATGTTAACGTACAGAGAAGCAAAAAGTGCTAAAAAAGAAGTGAACTTTATCACTTATATGACAGCCACAGTAAATGACAAAGTTGTGTATGAAGTGTCAACCAGTCAATTTTTGTCAAAAAACCCATATATTAAATTTAAATTTAAAGGTGCCCAAAAAGGCGATATGGTTGTGGTTTCATGGAATGATTTAAAAGGTACTACACAAACTAGTACTGGAAAAATCAAGTAAATATTTAGATCAATCAATTAAGAGGAGAGATTATGTTGTTAAAAGTTGTAAAAACGATTACTTTATTAATGCTAACAAGTTCTGTAATAAATGCTGCAGAATTCAATACTCAAGCGGAAAAAGATAGGCTTGCTTTAATCAAGTATTTTGAAGCAAAATTTGAAGATCCGGAAAAAAACAGAAATACTTTTTTCCCATATTCAACTGATGAGGAGTTGAAAAATGGGTTTATAACTGGTTTGAAACATCAAGATTTTGCAAAAGGAAACTATGCCTTTAATAAAGATGGACGAGCGCAGTATGATGAAATAAAAGAGATGCCACCTTATGAAGACGCAATAGAAGAGGGTGAAGCACTTTATAGTAAAAAATTTAAAAATGGTAAATCATTTGCCTCATGTTTTCCCGATACTTCTATTGGAGGACTTTATCCAATCTTTGATGAGTCTAGAAAACAAGTTGTGACTATTGGACAATCAATCAATGAGTGTCTAACATCAAACGGTGAGAAAAAATGGAAAATGAGCAAAGGAAATATGGCTAAGTTACAAGCTTATTTTGCATATGAGACTATGGAAGCAGAAAAAAAAGTTGATATTAAAATTGAAAGTAGTGATGCAGCTGCAGCTTACCAACGAGGAAAAGAATATTATTATACTCAAAGAGGATATTTAAAAGTTTCATGTGCTTCTTGTCATGTTCAAGGTGCTGGTCAGAGAGTTAGAAATGAAAAGATGTCTCAGTTACTTGGGCAAACTACACACTTCCCTGTGTATAGACTTAAGTGGGCAGGTCTTGGAACCTTAGAGCGTAGAATGGGTGGATGTATTAAAGATGAGGGACAAGTTCCTCCAAAATCTACTAGTGATGATATGAAAGAGTTATTATACTTTATGTCATATATGTCAAATGATATGCCAGTTGATGGCCCTGATATTAGAAAGTAAGAGGAGAAGATTATGATTAAACTTACAGGAAAAAAATTTGCAAAATTGACCTTGGCAACTATGACTGTCTTTTCACTTAGTTCACTAATGGCTTCTGAAGTATCAAGTATGGATGTACGAAAAGTATGTGATGTGAACAAAAATGGAATACAAAGTGTTCTTAATATGGCATCAAAATACAACAAGATTGCCAAAAAAGAAGGTTTAGAGTTTATGCGTTTGGGAATGAAAACTTCTCAATATATAAGCGGAACTCAAAAGTCAATCAAGAATGGTTTGGCAACTGTTGATATTTTAAATAAGAAGAAGAAAAAAACTGGAACAGTAACAACTCAATATGCAGCATGGAGAGCTTGTTCTTTTGCAATAACTGCACTACAACAAGCCAAGGATGCCAAAACTACGTGGAGATTGGCAACTCCTGGTGATGGATATGTTTATTAGAACATAAAAAATCATTTAAAAGTCAAGATCTATTCTTGACTTTTATACACAATTGTTAAACACACTTAGACTATTTAGGAGCATTTTATGAAATCAGTTGAAAGAATTTTTGGAATATTGTTTATTGTTATTCTTAGCACAAGTACAAGTTTTGCGCAATCTTTTGTTCCCATTTCAAAAGGTGTTAAATCTGTAGATATTACTTTGGATGAAGAGACATTTACAATTATTCGAAATCAATCAAAAGAAGCAAAGATATCCCCTTTATATGAAACAACTTTTAGAGGTACTCCCCAACCCCTTATTTTAGAATCAGGAGTGGAGACTTTAGGGGAATTAGAATTTATAGAATATATGAAAAAAGCACAAAATGACGAAAGTATAATTATAGTTGATAGTAGAACTCCTGGGTGGTATGAACGCTTACGAATTCCAGGTGCAACCAATATTCCTTTTACAAACTTTAACAATAAAGAAGATGCTTTAGAAGCTATGGAAGATAACTTGGATGTCATAGTAAATGATGATGAGTCTTTGGACTACTCAAAAGCAAAAACTATAGTGGCTTATTGTAATGGATATTGGTGTGGTCAAACCCCAGGTATGGTTAAAAATGCAAAGTATTCATTACTTAAAATGAAGTATCCAAAGTCAAAAATAAAATACTATAGAGGTGGAATGCAAGCATGGACTTCTATGGGCTTTACGGTTGTTGGAACAGGAAAATAAGACAGAATTTAAAAGGTAAAACATGAGTAAATTAAGTAGAAGGGAATTTATATATATGATGGCAGTACTAGGTGCTGCTCCTGTATTTGCAAATTCTCATACCAGAATGGCTCCTACTAATAGAGCTGAAGATTACTATAAACTTAAGAGTTTTGGAAACGTAAGGCTGTTACATATGACGGATAGTCATGCTCAGTTAATGCCTGTGTACTTTAGAGAGCCCAGTGTGAACTTAGGTTTTTTTGAAAACTATGGTAAGCCACCTCACATTGTAGGTGAGAAACTGTTAGATTATTATGGAATCAAAGGTAACAAACGTTTAGAGTATGCATTTTCTAGTGTAGAGTTTGAAAAACACGCAAAAGTCATGGGAAGAGTAGGTGGTTTTTCTCAAATCAAAACAGTGGTAGATCACTTACGAAATAACTTTGGATTTGAAAAAACATTGTTACTTGATGGTGGTGATACTTGGCAAGGAAGTGCAACTGCTCTTTACACAAGAGGTAAAGATATGGTTGGAGCTATGAATAAGTTGGGTGTTGATGTTGCTGTTGGACATTGGGAGTTTACTTATAAAGCTGAAGAGATCTTGTCTAATATAAAAGATTTAAATGCAGAGTTTTTAGCACAAAATGTTTTTGTTAAAGAAGATGCACTTATGGAAGGTGCTGATGCCTACGATGAAGATTCTGGACTTGCATTTAAACCCTATACTATTAAAAAAATGGGTAATGCAAGAGTGGCTATTATTGGTCAAGCTTTTCCCTATACAACTATTGCAAATCCACAGAGATTTATTCCTGAGTGGACCTTTGGAATACGTACAGATGAAATGCAAGAGCTGGTTGATACCATTAGAGATGAAGAGAAACCTGATGCAGTTATTGTGTTATCTCACAACGGTTTTGATGTGGATCAGAAGATGGCAAAAGTCTGTAGTGGAATAGACTTTATTATGGGTGGACACACCCATGATGGCGTTCCTGAAGCAGTTCCTGTTAAAAACTCACAAGGAACAACGTATGTATGTAATGCAGGAAGTAATGGTAAATTTTTAAATGTCTTAGACTTAGATATCCAAGATGGAAAAATCAAAGATTTCAAATTTACATTGTTACCAATTTTCTCTGATTTAATTCCTGAAAATAAAGAGATGAAAAACTATATACAAGAAGTACGAAATCCTTTCCTAAAAGATTTAAATAGACACATTGCAACCACAGATGAAACACTATATAGACGTGGAAACTTTAATGGCTCATGGGATCAGATTATTTGTGATGCCTTAATAGACGTAAAAGGTGCAGATATTTCTCTCTCCCCTGGATTTAGATGGGGTACGACTATCATGCCAGGTCAAGCCATCACTTTTGATGACTTGATGACTCAAACTGCCATCACTTATCCTGAAACCTATGCAAGAGATATGACAGGTGAAACCATCAAGTTGATACTTGAAGATGTTGCAGATAACTTATTTAACGCAGATCCCTTTTATCAACAAGGTGGAGATATGGTTAGAACAGGTGGTATTTCTTACCGAATCGATCCAACGGCTGCTATGGGAAAAAGAATTACCAATATTGAGTTAACAAAAAATGGTAAAAAGCTACAAGCCAGTAAAACCTATAAGGTCGCAGGTTGGTCAACGGTTGGTTCAAAATCTCCTGGTGAGCCTATTTGGGAAACAGTAGAGACTTACTTGCAAAATATGAAACATATTGAGAAAGTAAAAGTTGATTCTCCTGATATCATTGGAGTTAAAGGGAACCCTGGAATAGCATACAGCTAAACAAATAAAATCAAAAAAAACATAGAAGATAAATATAAAGTCTACTTCTATGTTTTTCAATTTAATAGATATTTTCGAGTATACAAAATATCTTTTAAGTTGATAAGGATGATAATAAATGTTAAAAAAAAGTATATTAGTTCTTTTTATTTTTGTGACAGGTTTATTTTCTTCTTTTGAAGAAGGGAAAAAAACCTTTGAGCTTAAATGTGCCTCATGCCATAGGCAATTTATATCCATCAAAGATTTAAAAGTGAATTTTTTTCAAAAAAACAATCAATTGTACAAACTAACAGCACCCACAGTTAACATGATTGCCTATGATATTATGGATGGCTCTAAGCGTATTGGAGAGAAAGATGATCCAGAGATGCAACAAGTTGAGATTGAAGAGTTTTTAATAGACTATCTGGAAAATCCAAGAGCTAACAATATTATCTCAGATGATTATGTTTTAAAGTTCTTTGAAAAAAAAGTAAGTATGAAAGATGAGTTGAGTGAAGATGAGTATGTAAATCTTTCCATCTTTTTTATGAAGTACTCAAAAAACTACGAAGCAAGTAAGGCCTCAAACAATAAAATACTTGGTTCAAAATATAATGAAAAAAATTTAATGGCAGAAGTAAAAGATAAGGATAAATTATTTTTAGTTTATGCCACTTCTAAAACATGTTATTTTTGTAAAAAAATGGACAAAGAAGTATTGGGTCAAAAAAGTGTTCAAAAGCAAATCAATAAAAACTATAAATACATGAAAGTTGATGTGGATGAAAACGCTTTGCCTTTTGATTTAAATAAAGTTTACAAAAAAATGACACCCACTTTTTTTATCGTATCAAAAGAAGGCAAATTTTTAAAACAATATCCAGGAAGTTGGAGCAAAAAAGACTTTTTTGAAATTTTAAAGGAAAATATTAACTAATATGAAAACAATTGGAAAAATAATACATACTTATAGTGCACAAAAAGGACAGTCTGGACTTCCACGACCTTTGGCTGAGAAACTTACTATTCTTAAAGGATATGGAATACAAGATGATAAGTTTGCTGGTTTTGATTTGGATAAATCGGTGATGATTGTGGGTCTTGCAGCTTATAAAATAGCAAAAAAGCATGACATTCACTTGATATGGGGCAGTATGGGGGAGAATATCACTTTTGATTTTAATCCCCATGATTATCCTATTGGAACTGTTTTTAAAATAAGCGGAGTGGTACTTCAAGTTACTCAAAAATGTACTATCTGTAAACATTTGGCAATCTTTAATGCTTCTTTGCCTTTTCTTGTACGTGATGTTCGAGGTCTTTATTGTAAAGTTCTTGAAGGTGGAGAGCTTGAGCGAAATCAAAAAGTTCAAGTTCTTAAAGAGTATAAAGTTCACAAAGAAATTGCAAGTTAAGGATAGGGTAGCCATGAAAAGTATATTGAAAATTTTACTCTTATTATGCCTTAGTGTTTACTCACAGGCCCAATCTTCATTTTCAAATCCCAAACCCACTTTTGAAGTCCAGCGAAAAGTGGTTGTTCAATTGTATTACTCTGATATAAAAAGAGTAAATCAAACTTTAGGAATGATTTACAATATTTTAAAAGAATATCCCAGTGAATCATTAAAAATTGTCGTAGTTACTTATGGTCCAGGAATGAGAGCCATAAAAAAAGATTACGATAAACATACCTTATCTCGAATCCAATCACTTATGGAATACGATGTTGAGTTTATAGGATGTAGAAATACTATGGAGAGTATGCATTGGAAAGACAACGATTTTATAGAGGATATTTCATATGTTCAAGCAGGAATTGTGGAGCTAATCGAGCGACAAGTTGACGGATATATTGCTGTAAACCCATATTGAAAATCTTTTAAAGGATGAGCAATGAGTAAAAAAGTATTTGCTTTTATAATGTTATTTGTTTTAACTATTCATTTATTTGCTGCCAAAGTATCCAAAGATGAATGCCTGAATAAAAAGACAGGTTTTATATTTGCTGGTGGTGAATGTATTCAATATTATGAAGCCCAAGGGGATGTAGAAAATACTATAAATATCATAGTGCATGGCGCATGGAAAAAAGGTACCAATACACTCTCACGATACTCTCCCTTTGCTCAAAATATTGCAATGAGTACGGATATTACAAGTATTGCTGTGGCATTACCTGGGTATTCAAAATCATCCACTAATAATTTTGATGCTTTAATCAGCAGCAATGGTAAACCTAGCATGGCAGCAAGGAAAGACTATATATATTTTATGGCAGATTTAGTTCTTAAGTTAAAAGAAAAGTATAAAGCTTCCACTATTAACTATGTAGGTCATTCAGCGGGAGCTATGTTGGGTCTTACTATTACAGGATACAAACCAAAACTGATACAAAATATGATGAGTGCAGGTGCCCCTTTTGATATGGAGAAAAATATTCAAAATAATGAAGACTTAATATCCATTAGCAAGGTAATTGACACTGTAGATAAAGATACAAAGTTTCTTTTAATTTATGGAACAAAGGACACTGTTTCCAAGCCTAAATATACAAAAGATTTTTATATTTTAGCCATGAAGAAAGGCTTAAATGTGAAGCTGGTTAAAGTTGAAGGTGCGCCCCATCTTGACCTTGATATGACGGATACTTCAGTGGATGCAATTGTTGAGTTATTGGATAATTAATAGATACTTATTAGGATAAATTATGAACAAAAAAACACATATAGAATTTAATTTAAACAACTTTTTATTGGCAATGTCTTTTATGTTTGATAAAGTAGAAACAAGTTTTTATCAAACCAAAGCCAATCATTCAAAAAGAGTAGCTTTTTTATCTTTAAAAATTGGAGAAAAATTTAATCTAAATCCTGAACAACTATTTGATTTATGTTCTTATGCTTTATTGCACAATAATGGTTTATATTCTGCCAATCAAACGTTAAAACACAATTGTGAAGTTTCAGAAGAAAACATTCAAAATCTTCCTTTTATCAAGTACCAAAAAGATATTTTACTTTATCAACAAGAACACTATGATGGCAGCGGTGTTTATAGGTTGAAAAAAGATGAGATACCATTGTTTTCACAAATCATTTCCTTTTCTAGTTACATGGATAGACAGTTTGATTTGACAAATGAAAGTAAAAAAAATAAAGATGAAATCATAAAATTTATCAAGATAAATGAAAACAAAATGTTTAGTCTCGATATGTCGGAGATATTTTGTGATGAACTATCACATGAAGTTAGTTTTTGGCTTGATTTACAAAATGAAAGTCTGATGTATCAATATATTTACCAAAAGGTGCATACTTTTAATTTAACAATGACCTATGAAGAATTACTCAAAACCACAATGATCTTTGAAAAAATCGTATGTATTGACTCCAAACTAATAAAGAGATGTGAAAAGATGCTCGATTTTTATGATTTTGAATATAAAGACAAACATACTTTTTTAATCTCAGCATCGCTCATTAATATTGGAAAAATGAGTATTTCAAATGAGATAACAAATAAAGCAACGCCTTTAAATGAAGATGAATATGAACAAATCAAAAACTATCCTTATTTTACGGAACTTGTCCTTAGTCAAATCATGGGATTTAAAGAAATAAGTACCTGGGCAGGAAGAATACAAGAAAACCTTGATGGCAGTGGATATCCTTATGGATTGGGTGCAAATGAGTTAAGCTTTAAAGATAGACTCATGTCAGTATTACATCGTTACAATGCTCTTCGATCTAAAAAGCCATATAGAGATGCCCACAATCATCATGAGGCAATGTGTGAGCTAAAGTTAATGGCAAGATATGGGAAGTTGGAACTTTCAGTTATTGATGATTTAAATGAGAGACTTAAACCTGAAGCTACAAGTACTAGTGTTTCATAATTTTAGTGTTTTGCATCTGCTTTAGAGTCATCAATTGGATCCAAGTGTATTGAAATTATCCAATCTTTTTTCTCATCTAGATGTCTGATTTTTCGCTCAATTGCATCACTTCTTTTGTGTGCATTCAAGAGTGTGATTAAAGTATCAAAAACTAAGTGTACATCTACAAAGGTTTGATGTCCTGCTTCTCTGGTTTTTAACATATGATAGCCATTGACATCTTTTTCATTCTCAATGATTGATTTAATATCTTCAACAATTTTCTCATCAAGTGAATGATCTAGCAATATTAGTACCCCATCTTTTATTAATCCATAAGCTGAATAAATAATATAAATAGAAATCCCACCACCAATGATGGCATCTACGATCTCATATCCTGTAAACTGTATGATCACAAGAGAGACTAAAACAGCACCATTTGAATACATATCTGTTTTATAGTGTAATGCATCTGCTTTTATGACCATGCTCTTTGTTTGTTCTGCTACTTTGTTTAAATAATACACCAACATCAAAGTAATCACAATAGAGATACTCATGACTATTAGAGAGATATTTATATAAGAAGTGATTTCATTATTGATGGCTTTTAGTACAGCTTGATAGAGTAGATATAGACCAGAAACACTAATAATGCTTCCTTCAATCACTGAAGCCAAAGCTTCTATTTTACCACGGCCATAGTTGAATAGCTCATCTGCAGGTTTTTCAGAATTTTTAATGGCAAAATAATTAAAAATAGAGACAAAGAAGTCAAGAACTGAATCAATAGCAGATGCTAACACTGCAACAGAGCCACTGGCGATTCCAATAAAAAGTTTGATAAGAGTGAGAAGTGCCGCAACTGAACTTGAAACAATGGTTGCTTTTTTTTGAGGACTCATGTTTGCCCTTTAAGTTTGTTTTGTTAAAGAACCAAGACTAAGGTTTTGAATCCTTTGTCTTGGCTCACTTGAAGAAAGATTATTTACTTTCTACAAATGCTTTTATTCGTCTAATACCTTCTTCAATTGTAGCTAAATCAGTTGCAAAAGAGAATCTAAAATAACCCTCAGTTCCAAAAGCAAGACCAGGAACAACTGCTACACCTTTTTCTTCAAGAAGTTTTGAAGAGAATTCCATAGAATCATTTGTAACCTCTTTGATGTTTACAAAAAGATAAAATGCACCATCAGGATTAACACAAGTAATTCCTTTGATCGCATTAAATTGTGCAACTGCTTTATTTCTTCGCTCTTCAAATGCTTCTTTCATCATCGTAATACTATCATCTGCATGACCATCTAAAGCTGCAATTGCAGCGTGCTGAGTGATAGAGTTTACATTTGAAGTACATTGACCTTGAAGTTTAATCATTGCTTTTACAAGTTCAGTTTTAGGAGTTGCTATATATCCAAATCTCCATCCTGTCATTGCTACAGATTTACTTAGACCATTAATCGTAACAGTTCTCTCATACATGTCAGCACTTACTTGAGCAGCTGCTGTGAATGTTTTTCCATCATACATGATTTTTTCATACATTTCATCTGAAAATACTAAGATATCAGTACCTTCAAGAACTTTTCCAATAGCTGTTAACTCTTCTTTAGAGTAAACAGCACCTGTTGGATTAGAAGGTGTATTTAAAAGTAAAATGGTTGTTTTAGGTGTAATAGCTGCTTTGATTTGCTCAGCTGTTACTTTGAAACTTGTAGAATCATCAGTTTCAATAAAAACTGGAACTCCATCAGAGTATTTTACTTGTTCTGGGTAAGTTACCCAATAAGGTGCAGGAATAATTACTTCATCACCTTCTTTAATTAGAAGTTGAAAAAGGTTAAATAATGAATGTTTAGCTCCATTACTGATTACTACATGTCCTAATTCATAGTTTAAGTCGTGGTCTCGTTTAAGTTTATTAATAATAGCTTGCTTGGTTTCAACAATACCTTCAACCGCGGTATACTTGGTATGACCTTCTCTAATAGCTGTGATTGCAGCTTCTTTGATTACGTCTGGTGTATTAAAGTCAGGTTCCCCTGCACTAAAACTAAGTATGTCTTTTCCTTCAGCTTTTAGCTCTCGAGCCAAAGCTGTGATAGCCATAGTCACAGAAGGAGAAAGATTGTCCATTCTATTTGCTAATTTCATTTATGCTTATCCTATTATTAAATTTAATGGATTTTATCAAAAAGTAACTTAATAGAAATGCCTAAAAAGCTATTTTTTTGATACAAGTGTATATATTGTGTATTAAGTAACACCTATTTATATTTAGAATGATTGCCCTAATATAAGTAATTATGTTGTCTTTTATATTTCTTTGTTATTATTTGCATTGATATTAAATATAGGAAGAAAATGGAATTTATTGTTAAACTGGGAACTCATGATGTTAACGTATTGTTCGAAAAAAAAGCAAAACTGAAACATTCATATATGAAAATACTGGATGCAGAAAATATCAAAATAAAAGGTAATTTCTTTTTTACAAAAAAGGATGCCAAAGCCTTTATTGAAAGTAAATCAGAATGGATTCAAAAACATATAACACATTTAAAAATTAAACAATTGTCGAGTGATGAGTTTTTTTATATGGGTGTAAAATATACTAAAGGCAATTTTCATGAAAGTTTTATAGATGTAGATGAATTTTATAAAAAGAAAGCTCAAGAAATAATTCCAAGTATCGTAGATAGGTATGCGAATGAGATGCAGTTATATCCTAAAAGTTTGAAATTTAGAAAAAACAAAAGCAGATGGGGAAGTTGCTCGTTTTCAAATAATATCAATCTAAATATTTACTTGATGAAATTACCTCTTGAAGCTATAGAATATGTTGTTGTTCATGAATTGGCACATATTGAACATAAAAATCATTCACGTGAGTTTTGGAAACTTGTATCTTACTATTTACCTGAGTATAAAAGGGCTGAAAAACTTATCAAGAACTACTGATTATATTTCTGATTTCTTCCATTGTTTTGTGAAGTTTTTCATCTTGAATATTGTTCTCAAAGATACCGTATGAACGTTCTTTGAAAGTAGGGTCCTCAACTATTTTTACTTCTTTTTTTTCTAACTTATTGGTCACAAAAAACCGTATCTCTTCCACGTTTTCGATGCTTGCTTTTTTTAATAGTGATTTTATAATTTCTTTGTTATACTCGAACTCCATTTTATAAACTGGATGTTTTAATACAAAAAATAGAATTTGTCTTTTAATATAGGCAAACTTAACACCTTTTTTTAATTTTAAAGGGAGTACTTGTATTAATTTTTCGAGTTTTTCATTGGTATTAATCTTTTTAAATTCAGGACTGTATTTCAAATGCGTAAGAATATCATTAACTTTTTTCATACTGTTATTATAGCAGGAGTTTTATTATCATTAAGTGGGTGTGGTTATAAAAAACCACCAGTATATGTGGACGATACAAAAAAAGAGCAACAATTAAAGCAATGATTTATGATTATTTAATTATTGGTTCGGGAATCGCTGGATTAAACGCAGCACGTTTGATTCCTGAAGACAAAACAGTTTTAGTCCTGTGTAAAAAATCTCCATGGGAATGTAATACCTTTTATGCTCAAGGCGGAGTTGCAACTGCTGTTGATACTAAAGATATAAAAAGTCATATCCAAGATACCCTAACTGCGGGTGTAAATCACAACAATCTAGAAGCCGTAGAAACTCTAAGTCAAAATTCAAAAGAATGTATTGATGATTTGATTAATTCAGGTTTACTCTTTGACAAAAATGCCAAAGGTAAATTAGCTTATACCAAAGAAGCAGCCCATAGTAGAAGCAGGATTTTACATGCTGATGGTGATGCTACTGGACGAATGATTCATATGTTTTTACTTGAAAATTGCCCACATCATATTGAAACAGATACTGTTGTATGTGATTTACTTATACAAGATGGTATTTGTTATGGTGCACAATATTTCACAGATGAAGTAACACTTAAAGTGGCTTATGCTCACAATGTTATTCTTGCAAGTGGTGGAATTGGGTCTATTTATAAGTACCATACAAACTCACCCGCCATTGCAGGAGAAGTTCAAGGTATCTGTTTAGAAAAAGGTTTAAACCTTAAAGACATGGAGATGATGCAATTTCATCCTACTGTGTTAAAGGGGACATCATTTGCAAGAAAACCTCTTTTATCTGAAGCCTTAAGAGGTGAGGGCGCATTTGTCGTAGATGAAGATGGATATAGGTTTTTATTTGATTATCATGAAGATGGTGAACTTGCACCTAGAGATGTAGTGAGTCGTGCTATTTTTGATTATAATCAAAAAACAAAAAAAATTGTTTATCTTAGTTTTGAAGCCTTTGATAAAGAGTTTTTTAAAAAAAGATTTCCAAACATATATGCCAATATTAAAGACTTGGGATATGACTTACCTTTTGAAAAAGTTCCTATATCTCCTGCTTTTCATTATGCTATGGGTGGAATTGAGATTGACCTCAATGCCAAAGTCAAAAATATGAAAAACTTATACGCAATTGGAGAAGCTGGATGTAGTGGTTTACATGGTGCAAATAGATTGGCATCAAACTCATTACTTGAAGGTGTAGTTTTCTCTAAACTTGCTATTGAAGAGTCTTTAAAAACTAATTTTAAAATTTCATATAAAAATTATACAAATGAGATAAAATCATTTGTGAGAAACAAAAGTATCGATAAAAACATAAAAAATAATTTACGTAAAATTATGTGGGAAAGTGCTTCCATTGTTAGAAACAGCTCTAACTTGGAGGG
>Ga0209081_1000338_pt1 | contig 28303 bp, 23 predicted proteins | sample GOMGulsemesocosm_4_FD_184636 | JGI IMG/M metagenome (GOLD analysis project Ga0209081, IMG submission 184636) | Methane-oxidizing microbial communities from mesocosms in the Gulf of Mexico - GOM15B Gulf of Mexico (SPAdes) (version 2) | ecosystem: Environmental > Aquatic > Marine > Cold seeps... | reverse complement strand
CTTGGAGGTCGCCATCATCCTTCGGGAAGAGGACGTAAACCCTCAAGATATTGAACTTGAGCTTACCGAAAGTCTAATTATGGACAATCCGGATAAAGTTATTTTAATGCTGCATGTGTTGAAAAATTTGGGTGTGCGTTTGTCGGTGGATGATTTTGGTACGGGTTATTCATCTTTAAGCTATTTACATCGTTTTCCAATAGATACTTTGAAAGTTGATCGCGCTTTTGTCAGTGAAATGGACGATGGTGATGATGGCGCTACTATTGCGGCTACTATTATTAATATGGCGCACAACTTGAACTTAAAGGTGGTGGCTGAGGGCGTTGAGTCTTTGGCTCAGTTTGAATTATTATCGGCTCTGCGCTGCGAAATGATTCAAGGCTATTACTTTAGCCGGCCTCTACCGGCTGGAGACGTGGAGTTATTACTTGAGCAGTCGTTTGATGAGCTTGTTAATCCCGAGGTGAGCACTAGCGAATGCACAGTTTAAACTCGGCGTACCGAGTTTAAACCTCACTAACTTACTCTTCAGTTTTCTTTTTCTTTTTCATTGGGGCCCAGCCATCTTTCTGCCAAGCTGAGGGTTCACCCCAAGTTGGTTTTGCTGGTGCTTTTGGGGCAGCGCTCTTACTCTTCGTGGTGCTTTTCTCGGGTGTTGTGCTACCTTCTTTACTGGGCGCCCGTCGTTTTCCTATATTCTTTTTGTCGCGCAAGCGTTGCTTTGTCTTGGGTGCTTCGTCTGGCATTTCAGCGGCTTCTTTACGCGCTTTGCGTTTCTCCTTATTGACTTTACTGCCTGCAGCTTTACCAGAGTTTTTGATCTTTTTGGGGCCTTTAAACGCCGCCTCAAGCCCTTTAATGGCACGTTTTTCAAAGCGGATTTGCAAGTAGTGCTCAACGGTGCTCATCAAGTTCCAGTCGGGGGCGCTGATGAAGGTGATGGCTGTGCCACTTTCGCCCGCGCGACCGGTCCGACCTACGCGGTGAATATAGTCATCGCCACTGCGGGCCATGTCCACGTTAATGACTAAGTCGATGCCTTTGACATCTAGGCCTCGAGCGGCCACATCGGTGGCCACTAACACTTTGATTTTCCCGTATCGTAATTGGGTCATAATCTGGTTGCGAGCGTCTTGCTCCATTTCACCGTGAAGTACACCGGCTTCAATGTTGTGGTAGCGGAGAAATCCACCCAATTTATTGGTGTAATCACGAGTATTGGTAAAAATTAGCGCCTTCTCATATTTCTCATTGGAAAGAAGCCAAGTGAGCACGCGATCTTTGTGGGCTGAGTCGTCGGTTAGAATAACTTGCTGGCGGATATTGCTGTGTTGGTCTTGGGCCGTACTCAAGGTCAAACTTTTAGGGGCTCTGAGTATCTGCTGGGCTATTTTGCGCACGCCTGTGTGCGCGAGGGTGGCTGAAAATAGCATGGTTTGTCGCTCAACCTTACAGGCGCGAACAATTTCCAGTACATCGTCGCTGAGGCCCATGTCGAGCATCCGATCGCCCTCATCCAACACCAGAACTTCCAAATTACTGAGCTCAGCGTGTTCGTGTTTTATATGTTCTAAAAGTCGACCAGGTGTAGCAATGAGTATCTCAGGGTCTTTGCGCAGCATGGCGCGCTGATATTTGAATTCGTCACCACCCATCATCAAGCCCACCTGTAAAGGGCAAAATTGAATCAGGTCCTTACAGTTTTTGAACAGCTGGCGAGCCAACTCCCGAGTAGGAGACAGGACAAGTAGGCGCGTACCTTGGAGCTTGGAGGGCTCGGTGAGTAACTTGTGCAGGCTGGGTAGGAGGAAGGCCGCTGTTTTGCCGCTGCCGGTATGGGCGTTCACGAGTAGGTCGCTGCCGGCCAGAGCCAGAGGAATTGTCTGCGACTGTACTTCGGTGGGTGTTTCCAAGCCCAATTTTTCTAGGGCGCGAAGTAGCTGTTTATCTAACTGTAATTCTGCAAACAAGACGATTCTCTCTCTGAAAAAGCGGGCACTGTAACAAATATAGTTCTAAAGTGGAAAAAGGCATGGCCGAAGGCTATCTTAAATAGCGGTATATCCGGCTACCCACCTTAGATTTAGGGGCAAAAAAATGCAACATATACTAGCAAGGCGACGGATAACAGCTTTGTTTTCACTTTTTGTAGGGGCGTGGCTGCTATCGGCCTGCTCAGAAAACAAGTCAGTTCACCTTGTCTCTAAACCCTCAGTGCCCACGTGGATTGCCTGCAAGTCAGATGAGCGGCCAAAAATGTGCCCCACAGACTATCAACCTGTATGCGCCCAGATAGATACAGGCACGCGCTGTGTAACAAGTCCTTGCCCCTCGTCTCGCTGGCAAACTATAGAGAACGCCTGCACCGCTTGCGCAAATCCGGATGCTCTAGGTTATCAACTTGAGGCTTGCGGTGGCTCTGGGCTTTAATGAGGCTAAAAGCCCTTAGCTTGTGACTCCAAAATACTGCTATAATCCGCGCCCTAAAAATTTGTTCCGCCTGTCCACAATAAAAGGTTTAAGCATGGCTCCTTCTACATTTGTTCCAGGTCAACGTTGGATTAGTAATACTGAAGTCGATCTCGGCTTGGGTATGGTTGTAGAGATGCTTGATCGGCGTGTGACACTGGCTTTTCCTGCGGTAGGTGAGCGCAGAACCTATGCTATAGACAACGCTCCGATAAGCCGCGTTGAATATAATGTGGGCGAGAAAATTAACAACCTAGAAGGGGAGTCGCTCACTATAACTGGGGTGAACGATCTTAACGGTTGCCTACTCTATGCTGGTTTGGGAGATGACGGAGAAGAGCTGCAATGGCCGGAATTGGAGTTAGACTGCTTTGTGCAGTTCAGTTCGCCTCGCGACCGTCTATTTTCTGGTCAAGTTGATAAATTGCCGCGCTACAAGTTGCGTCGTGAAACCTTGTCGCACATGCGCCGGCTTCAGCAATCTCCGGTGGCGGGTTTACTGGGGCCTAGGGTTCAGCTTTTACCTCATCAATTGTACATTGCGCATGAAACGGGCAATCGCTATGCGCCTAGAGTATTGCTAGCAGACGAAGTAGGCCTAGGTAAAACTATTGAAGCTGGGTTGATTCTGCATCAGCAATTGCACACAGGTCGCTCTAGTCGAGCGCTTATTGTAGTCCCGGACAGCTTGCTGCATCAGTGGTTAGTGGAAATGTTGCGCCGTTTCAATTTGCATTTCACCATTCTGGATAACGAGCGCTGCTTAGAGCTGGATGACAACCCCTTTGAATCGGCGCAGTTGGTTCTTTGTTCTTTGTCATTCCTGACGGAAAACAGTGAGAGGCAGGCTCAGGCACTTGAAGCTGATTGGGATTTATTGTTGGTGGATGAAGCCCATCACCTTCGCTGGCACCAGCACGAAGACGGCACGGTGGAGGCCAGCCCAGAATACCAATGTGTAGAAGCGCTAGCACAGGTGGCTCGCGGCTTGCTGCTGTTAACCGCCACACCGGAACAACTGGGTATTGAAAGCCATTTTGCCCGCTTGCGTTTACTCGACCCAGACCGCTATTACAGTTTAAGCGCATTCATTGAAGAGGAGGCGGGTTACGAGCCGGTGAATCACTTGGTTCAGGGTTTGATGGCCTTGCTTGACGAAGGTACGAGTGCAAGTGCTGCGCAAATAAATGAAGCTTTTGCCGATTTGCATACCTACCTCGGTGAAGAGCGATCTGCGGCAATTAAAGCTCTGTTCCAGGAGGGTGAGCAGGCGGTCGCTATTGATCAGGCCACCCATGCACTTTTGGATAGGCACGGTACTGGTCGCGTGTTATTTCGCAACACACGCAACAACATTGATGGATTCCCAGCTCGTCAATTACATACTTACCCACTGATGCAAAGCGATGCGCTTGACGACGATTTAGTGAACGACCCAAGGCTAGCGTGGTTAGTGTCCTGGCTGAAAGAGCACAGGAGCGATAAAATATTGTTGATTTGTGCAGAGGCTTCACTGGCAATCGCGCTGGATGAGCACTTGCGCTATCGCGAAGGTATTGCATGCTCGGCTTTCCACGAAGGTTTGTCTCTGATAGCCCGCGATAGAGCGGCTGCATATTTTGCTGACGAAGAAGAAGACGCTCAACTCTTACTTTGTTCGGAAATTGGCAGTGAGGGTCGTAACTTTCAATTTGCACAACATTTAGTTTTGTTTGATCTTCCAGATAACCCCGATTTACTCGAGCAGCGTATAGGTCGGCTCGATCGTATTGGTCAGCGGAATACTGTCAACATTCACGTGCCTTTTGTTGAATTCAGTGAAACGGAAGTGCTTTCTCGTTGGTATGACGAAGGCTTAAACAGTTTCGAACAATCCTGTGCAGCGGGGCAGGCGGTTTATGAAAAATACCGTGACGAATTGAATGACTGTATCAGCGACCCGACCGATACCGACAGGATGGATGAGCTGCTAGCTAAGTCCAGTGAGTATTGCGCCGAGCTGCTGCAACGTTTGCACGACGGCCGAGATCGTTTATTGGAGCTCAATTCCTGTAATAAGCAAGGTGCTGAAACGATCGTCGACGACATATTGGACAGTGAACAGCGTCTTGAACTCACTAGTTATATGGAATCCGTTTACGATCAATTTGGCGTTGATCAGGAGCGCCACAGTGCAACGAGTATAGTGCTGCATCCCAGCGACCACATGCAACAAAGTCACTTCCCAGGTTTGCCAGAGGGCGGGCTCACAGCCACTTTCCATCGGGACACAGCTTTGTCTAGGGATGATATTCATTTCCTAAGCTGGGAACACCCTATGGTGACCGGTTCTATGGATATGGTCTTTGGTGGTGATTTTGGCAATACAGCTTTGTGCACGATAAAGCTACCGCCTTTGAAACCTGGAACTCTTTTACTTGAAGCGACGATGCTTATTCAAAACACGGCGCCTCGTGCTTTACAGCTTTCACGCTATTTGCCACTCACCAGTTTGCGGGTGGTGATCGATAGTAAAGGCACAGATCTAAGTCATGTTTTGTCGGAAGAGAAACTGGATCAGTTGGTTCAGAAAGTACCCCGTAACACGGCGCAAGACTTGGTTCGTCACACCCGAAAGGAGTTGGGTGTAATGATTGATAAAGTTGAGTTGCTGGCGCAGCCGCACCACACGGAAATTTTGGCGGAAGCAGTAGCGAAAATGGAACTAGAGCAGTCATCGGCTTCGGAGCGTTTACGAGCGCTGGCGGCGGTTAACCCAAATATTCGTCAATCTGAGATTGAAAAAGTCGAGGAAGATACTGGGTTGCTGCGAGAGTACCTACAAAATACTCGAGTTCGTTTGGACTCACTTCGAGTGATTGTAGCCGTTTAGTTCAGTTTATTTATTTAGGAAATGAGTATGTATATTTTTTCAGCCACAGGTGTTGCTAAGCACGACATGGACGACATTAAAGAGGGACAATCTATGCCTTTCATTGTCTATGTCAATTTCCAAGACCTGTTTGGCGCGGAGCAGTTGTGCAAAATTTATTTGTATAAATCAGGCTTTACAGAAGTTGAGATCGAAAAGCGCAAATTAGTAGAAGCAAAATTGCTGAGCGATAAGCGGGTCTTAGCCGCTGACAAAGTTCTAAAAGACGCCGTTGAAAGTGGTTATTCTATTCAGATGTTTGACGAGGCGTAAGCTGATAGCAATATAGCTCGCCTCGTGCATAGATTTTTTACTCACTGTCGGGCGGGTTTCAATTGCTGATAAAATGCTTTTGCGAGCGTCGATTCTTGAGGTGTTAAGAACGAGACTAATGGCACTATCAGTAGAGGTAACAGGGTAGTGCTGTAGGCCGGTGAGGGCCCAAAACCGAACCAAGTATTTGCAGCCCATGCGAGCAAACCGCCCAGATAACCTGTGGCCATTCCCCAGTAAACCCCCTGTTCCGTTGTTCTTTTCCAGTAGATCACAAAAGTGATGGCAATAGCCGGCGGGACAACCATAGCAAAAGCCAGTAACAGAACACCCATAATGGAGGAGAAGTTGGCTAGGTAGGCGATAGCTGCAGCGACTAAGCCATAGACAATACTGACTACACGGTAGGCCCTAAGCTTTTCTCCAGACGATAGCTCGCTCGATTTTGGTAACCAGTCATTCACAAACATTGTTGAGCCGCCAAGTAAAATTGGGCCGGCAGAAGAAATCAATGCGGCAAGAATGGCGGCCATCGCTATACCGCCCATAATGGGCCCAGTGTCGGTGGCCAATCTAGTAATACTTGTGAAACCCTTTAGGTCAGTTTCAGCACCATACTGCGCCACGGCTTCAATACCTATAATTCCAGAGAGTATTGGCATTGCAGCGCCTATTAACCCGGCGAGTAGGAATGCGGGTATTAATATTTTTTCATTTTTCGCCGAGCTTGCAAAATTGACGTAGATTGATGCGCCTGGCGTGTGAATTGTTGCAGAAAAAAACATCGCGATCACGGGCAGCCAGCCCAAGCCAATTAGGCTCCACCAACTGTCTCGATCAATATTGGCTGTATCTAGTGCCATGTTTGTTTTGCTGACTACACCGTCCCAGCCACCAAGATTCCCCATGGCTAGATAAGCTATGGTTGCTAGAGAGCATATAATAACGCTGCAGTGGATAATATTTGTGTAAGACGTGCCCTGTATGCCCGACATGGCCGTATAGCTAATTATGATAAAGGCGCCAATCAAGATGCCATAACCCAATGGAATACCGAGAATTCCAGAAAGAATTAGGCCAATGATATAGGGTTCAATAACACTGATGATAAAGTATTCGCTTTGTACGCATAAGCTTGTTAAAACCCTCGCGCGCCGCGAATTGAATCTGCGGGTAAAGATTTCGCCCACAGTAGTTAAATTCAATCTTCTGTAGGGGATAATGAAAAAGAAGCCAACCAAAGCGAAGGCTAGGAAAGTATTGATTCCGTACCACAGATTCCACAGCCCAGTTTTCATTACGTCGCTGGCTACGCCATAGGTACCTACGCCTCCAATTCGTGTGCCCGCAACACCTGCTGCAACCAGCCATAGGCCCATGCCGCCGCTGGCTGAGGCCCAGTCACTGGAGCTTCGATTGCGCCTGGATAGGGCCATACCAATTAGAGTTACAAATACCAAGTATCCAATCACAATCCATACGGTACTATTATCCGTACTCGGTACACTATTATTCATTGGGTAAACGCCGCGGCTTGTTGAAATAAAACTTTAAGTTAATCTCGTAAGCGAATTAGACCTTCCTGCGCCGTGGTCGCCACTAGCTTGCCTTTTTGAGTGTAAATACTGCCGCGGTTCATGCCCCGTGAGTGGGAACTTCTAGGGCTGTCCATATGGTAATACATCCAATCGTCTACTCGAAAATCGTCGTGATACCACATGCAGTGATCTAGGCTTGCAGCCTGCAGCTTGCTGTTCCCCAATGAAATATTGTGCGGTCGCATACTCGTCGACATGAAATGCATATCGGATATATAAGCTAGCATAATTTGATGTAAGGCGGGCTCGTCAGGCATTTTGGATGCTGCTTTAAACCAGACACCTTGAGTGGGTTCTTCAGCAACTGGGTCAAACAAATCGCGACGGTTGATACTGCGTGAATCTACCGCCTTGAACGAAGGGGGGCGTTTTGCGAATTTTCCGGGGTAACGTAGAGCCACGTCCTCCCAGTATTCTACATCACTAATAAGTCCTTCCGGGCCTGGAACGTCCGGCATATCAAACTGATGTTCAAAACCTTCCTCCGCGTCCTGAAAAGATATCGAAATATTAAAAATAGCTTTGCCATCTTGAATGGCGACAACACGCCGAGTGGTGAAGGAGCCGCCATCGCGAATGGGGTCCACCTCAAAAATGATCGGGCGGTCTGGTTTCCCAGCTCGTAAAAAGTAAGAGTGCAAAGAGTGAATCTGACGTTCTTTGGGGACAGTGGTAGATGCGGCATACATTGCCTGAGCTAAGACCTGCCCGCCAAAAACTCTGGGCCATTCCTGATCGGGGCTATGACCTCTGAACAGATAGGCATCGAGTTGCTCAACCTGTAGTAAGTTCAGTAGGTTGTCGAGTTCTTCTTTATTACTGCTGGTCAATGTATTGCTCCTCGCGCTCAATTTAGTTGATAACGGTTTTATCTTCCACGCCTAAGCTAAGCAGGCTTAGCTTTCCCTGACTCAAACGAAGATGAGTGCACGAGGCATTATCTGGAAGAAAACTGAGTACTTTATCGCTTTTTTGTAAGTAGCTTACCACGGCGTTGATCACTACAAAGTGAGTGAAAATGGCGCAGTGGTGTCTTTGTGACAGAAGTGTAGAAATTATGGCTTCACGCCATTGTTGTATTTCAGGACTGGTCTCCGACCACGCGCCTTTAAGTGTGGTATGTAACCATGGACCACGATCTTTTAAACTTAAGTTGGATGGAGAGGGGAGTTCTGCGACTCGCGCCTCAATGGTCGGTGAGTCATTGAGGTATTTTGCCAGAGGCGCAGCAGTTTCCTGTGCGCGTGCCAGTGGGCTGCTGATGATTTTAAAACCTTCGGCGCGGTGGCGGTCACTGAGCTGGGCCTGCAGGAGGGCTGTCGCGTCTTGGGCTTGTTGATGCCCCAAGACACTTAGACCAGGGTCGCGGTGTTGATCCCAGCTCGCCGCGGCTTCTCCGTGGCGCAGCAAAAATATATCAATGTAATTATCGATTTTTCAAAGCACCTTTGAGTTTTTCTCGCATATTGCGCAAGGTGGTTTCTGTGCTTTCCCAATCAATACATGCGTCGGTTACCGACACGCCGTAGGTCATTTCGTCGCGATTGCTGGACAATTTTTGATTGCCAGGGCCAATGTTACTTTCAACCATTATGCCGATGATAGACTGGTTACCTTCAACAATCTGATTGGCAACATTGTCTAGAACCAATGGCTGTAATTCATGGTTTTTATTGGAGTTAGCATGGCTACAGTCAATCATGATGTTAGTGGAGACCTTGCCTTTGGTGAGCTCTTGCTCGCAAACCGCTACGCTCACCGAATCGTAGTTGGGCTTGCCGTTGCCGCCACGCAAAACCATGTGGCCGTATTGATTGCCCTTGGTATGGGTAATTGCTACCTGGCCTTGGGTATTAATGCCCAAAAAGCGATGTGGGCTAGAGACTGATTGCAGGGCGTTGATGGCGACCGTTAGACCGCCGTCGGTGCCATTTTTAAAGCCAACCGCTGAGGAGAGGCCGCTGGCCATTTCACGGTGTGTTTGTGACTCGGTGGTACGGGCGCCAATGGCCGACCAAGCAATGAGGTCTTGCATGTATTGAGGTGAAATAGGGTCGAGGGCTTCGGTAGAAGCGGGTAGGCCCATTTCAGCCACGTCGAGCAACAATTGACGACCGATGTGCAGGCCTTCTTCAATTTTGAAGGAGTCATCTAAGTGAGGGTCATTAATGAGGCCTTTCCAGCCAACTGTGGTACGAGGCTTCTCAAAATAAACTCGCATAACAATGTACAGCGTGTCGCTCAACTCGTCGGCCAAAACCTTCAGGCGCTTGGCATAATCTTTTGCCGCTTCGGTGTCGTGGATCGAGCAGGGGCCAATCACGACGATTAGACGGTGGTCTTTTCGGTCGAGAATGTTGCGCACGGTTTCCCGCCCTTTTGTCACGACTGATTTGGCGAGCTCGCTCAAAGGCAGGGCTTGTTTTATGGCGTCTGGCGAGACCAATATGTCTTGAGAAACAATATTGAGATCGTCTACTGCTGTGTCTGTCATTGCTGGTTCCGTCAATTGTGAATATTTTCAGACTATTCTACTGAATTATTACCTGTAATGGCGCGCCTTTTGTTCATTTAAGCGGAGTTATTTGGCCGTTTTGCTTGATTATCGTTCAAATCGAGCACTTCTAGGTGTTGGAGCATGGGGAAGTAGAGCGCTGTTTTAATCTTTGGCCCAGATTTGCTGTACATTAAATCGGCATAACGCTGCAGCTGCGAGCGGTATTCCTCACGCTGATGCTGCAAAAAATCTTCGAATGGCTGTTCTGGTGAAGGTTCTGAACTTTTATAGTCAACAATCCAGCGATATATATCATCGGTTCCGGGGGCCGCGGCCACAAATGTTCGATCGATTATCGATTCCCTCATACCACTTTGATAAGACAAGTCACGGGTCCGGTGCCATATCGCGAGTTCACAGGCGCTTTCGTCGTGTTCTGGGTCTAAAAGCCAGCGCCCAGCCGTGTCAGCCAGCATTCGCTCGAGTGCTGTTTTGATTCGTTGTGAACCTAATTCTGCGTCGTTGCCATTTAGACCACTCTGGCGTAACTGCATTTGCCAAAAAGACTTTTGGCGCTCGATGCGTGGAGTGTTCCAATGGTCTGGGTGATCTTTAACCACCTGCTGCAGGCTTCGATGTAAAACATTGCCTACTTCCCTGGCTGATTTATTGGCGCTTGTATCAGGGCTTGGCAGGTTCTCATCGTCTTCAAATTCGCGTCCGCGATAGGATTGTAATAAGTTGTTCTGGGTCAGCCTTGGCATATTCCACGCCGTGGGTAGTCGCAGTAGCTTGTGTAGGTTTTGCTCGGGCTCGGCATTGTTCTGCTGTGGGCTCGAGGAGGGGGGAATTGCGATCACTTCATGCTTGACCGCGGGCCATATACTCGCGAGCAGGCACGACTTAGTAGGAGGCTTGAACTGGGCGAACGGCAGCGCCTCTTCGGTGTCTTTTGGGTCTTCACTGAGGCATGCCAATAGGTAAAGTTTTTTTGCGGCGCGGGTGCATCCTACATACAACAAGCGGGTGTTTTCGAGTTCGTTTCGGTAGGTATTTTCGCGAGCCAGGTGCTTATAAATCGGATCGCTCTCTTCTCCCGTTGGCGAGAGAGGTCCCAAGAGCAAGCCATTACTGCCATCGTTGTTAATGTGATCTTTCCAGAGCAACAGAGATTTGTCATCCTGTCGAGGTTTACGATCTAGCCCCGGAATAATCACCGTATCAAACTCCAAACCTTTGGACTTATGAATTGTCATCACCTGTAGGTTAGTATTGACATCGGTTTTGGGAGCTGCATATAAGCGCTCAATAGCAATGACAAAATTGTCCCAGCTGCCTATGCGGCCGGCGTGACTATGTTTGGCGAGAAGCTGAAAAAACGTGTCGGCATTATCGCGATCAACTGGGTCGAGTAGAGTGGCTGCTCCACCTAGGGCCAGCCAAGTGCCCTGCACCCAGTGCCGTAAATTTTTTCGACGTTTTTGCAAGAGTGCTTGGGTGAGAACTTTTCGAACCCGAGTGAGTATAATTACTGCATCAGAAGACAGTCCCTCAATATCGTCAAGGTTTTGCAGATTTTCCCAGATGAAAGCTTGTTCATCCAAATTCGCGGTAGCTACTTTAAGCAGATCCTGATTATTTAAACCGCACCAAGGGCTACGCAGTACAGACAGCCAAGCTATCCGATTGTCGGGGTAGAGTAGGGCGCGCGTCAGTGAGAGTAGATCGATAATGGCCATGCGACTAGACAGTGGATCTATATCAGTCGCCTGCCAAGGAATGTTGTGCTCGCTTAAGCTAGCAAGTGTTTCTCGCAAATGTGTTCGGCTGCGAACCAAAATGGCGATAGTGTTGTCGGGTTGGTCTTGCTGTGTTTGTTTTACTAGGTCAACAACACTTTGTGCTTCGTCTTGTTTGGCACTCACGCCACTGGCAATTAGACAATTGACGGCGGGTGCGTCGGCAGCAAGTTTAAAAGCTTCAGATGCCGAATATTTTACCGCGCCTCGTGCGATATCGTCAGTCTGTGGAAAGGCCTGAGAAAATACTCGGTTCACCCAGTCTACGACGCCGCCTTCAGAACGAAAATTGACGCTGAGATCAATCGATTGAAGGGGAATGCCGCCAATGCCACTTTGTCGTGCTTGCAGAAAAATTCCTACGTTCGCCTGTCGAAAACCGTAACAAGATTGCATGCCGTCGCCAACAATAAAGAGGCTTCTGCCATCATCGTTTTGCCAACCTCTGGTTAGAGCTTGAAGCAGTTCCAGCTGTGGTTGAGCGGTGTCTTGAAACTCGTCTACCAAAATGTGTTGAATTTGATAGTCAAGGCGTAGCGCAATGTCACCTGGGGACTCTTCATCGCCGAGTGCTAACAGTGCAGCTTGGGTGATTTCCGAAAAGTCAGTCGCCCCGAGATTTCGAAATACAACTTTTAGCTCTGCCACCAAGTGCAGTAAAACTCTGGTGAGGCAGTCAAGAATAAGCCATTGCTCATCGCTGTAGTGACCTTTCGGTAAACTGCGAAGTTGCTGCAATATACTAAGGTTGGACGGCTGAGTTTGAAGTTCGCTAATAAGGGCCATCAAGGCCTGTTTACGCTCACTTTTTTCCGCTTTCTCCTGCTTGGTTTTGCCCGCTGGGAAACCTTCTCTAACGGTGACTTGCTTGCGCCAGTCATCGTCTTTTTTTAGCAGTAATTCAAGTAGAGCGTGCCACTGGGGTAGCGCTTCAACAGTGCTGGGAGGAAGTGATTCAATGCCAGCCAATTGTGCGATGTTGGCTGTAGGAGCAGATTCATTCAAATTGTTACCGGCGTAGTCACCGAGTTGTGCAAGGTCACTTGCTACGCTTTGCAAGCAGTTCGCAGCTTTGTCTAGGGAAGTCGTAATTACCTCACACAAGGCCCCTTCTAGCCATTCACGTGCTTGGCTGTGACGGCTTGCCATCATTAAAGGCAGCCACTGCTCTCGGCGGTGCAATAGAGAAACGAGCAAGTTTTCGATGTTGCTCGTATTATTGTCTAAATGCTCTAGCAGGCGATATAAGTCATCACTTAAACTGGATTCTTTTTCCAGCTCGGCTAACAGTGCGCGTACGGCTTGACGATAAGCATCTTCTGCCTGGTCAATTGTTTCTGGCTGTGCCCCCAAACCGCTGGCCAGGGGAAGTTGACGCGTGAGCGCTCTGCAAAAACCGTCGATCGTTAACACTCTCAAACGGTTTGGGGCTTTTAGTAGATGCCAGTTACAGGTCTCATCTCTAGCAAGTACCGCTTGAGACAGGTCCCAGGTTAATTGTTGATGAGCTTCCTGTGGCCGAGGATTTTCATGGGCAAAACGAATCGCCGCCGAAATTCTGTCCTGCATTTCTCCCGCGGCTTTGCGGGTAAACGTGATGCACAATACTTCTTCTGGTGATTGACAGGTGGCCAATAACTTTAGCACTCGCTGAGTGAGTAGACTGGTTTTCCCTGACCCCGCAGGCGCCGCTACCGCAAAGGATTGATTAGGGTCGAGTGCATTGAAGCGAGCGGCCTGATCGGCCGGTTCGTTATTCTGTGTCTTAGTCATCCAGCAGGTCTCCCTGAACGGGCGTCTGAGTCAGCTGAAGGGACTTTGAATTTATGTGGCGCTCAAGTGCGCCTAGTTCTGGGTAGCGATTCAAAGGAAGGAGATTTTCCGAATACTGCCCAGAAATTTTATCCTTGAATACCACGGCACACTTTCCATCATTGAATTCTGTTGCTAGTTTAGTTAGCACGCTTTCCCATTGCGGAATCGCATTGTTCCATTCAGCGGGAAGATCGCTATAGCGAAGCTCGCCTGGAGTTCGAATGCCCTCAATAGGCTGTGCGGGTTCGCCAACACCCACAAGCTGACACGCTTTGGCATTTACTTGACCAAACGCAATGCCGGCGCATTTATCTTTCAGGCTGATAGCGTAAAGAGGTAATTGAGGCTCTCTTGGTCTTTCGCTATCCCAGCTGCTGATTTTGGGCTCGCCTGTCTTGTAATCAATCAACAAGATTTGACCGTCATCCAATGTATCGAGGCGGTCTAGACGCAAATTTAGCGTTAACCCAGAGAGGGTCAACTCGATAGATTCTTCCGTAGCGCTAACAGTAAAGGGCGGTCGTTGTTTTTCTATCTCGAGCCAGTGCTGCAGCAGCTTTTGCAAGCGCTGCGCTTCTAAATCAAAATAGCGAGGTCCACATTGTTTTGCCCTACGTTTCCGCCAAGGTCGCAGAGCGCGCTGAATACAGTGGCTTAGTTTTACAGTGATTTCTTCATCACCCATACCGGCTAAACATGTGGAGTTCTCAACCTCATCCCAAAAGTATTGTAGAGCACCGTGTAAAATAATGCCGCGTTCAATAGCTGACAATCCAGGGCTGGGTTCCTCAATATCTCGAGCGAATAATCGATACATAGCAAAGGCGTTAAAGGGACAGCTTGCCTGTTGTTGCAAAACGCCACTACCGCCTTTGAGTTGTTGCTGTTCATCACTGCTCAGGGCTGGGGCTAAACGAGTATCAATGACTTCAAGATTAGGGCTCAGGTCAAATTGCTGTAGATGTAAATCTAAAGCTGAGTGTAAATTGGGGATTAGGGTATTCACCGGGCTTTCAGGAATATCGTTGATGAGAGCGCTGGGTTGCTGTGCTGACTCGTCATCGTGACTGGCTGAACTGAATACGATATGTTCCGCACACTGGCGATAACCTTGGGTTAAAGACTCTGCGAACTGTAATTCCCGCTCCACACTTGCATGAGGCATCTGGTATTCCCGTTGCAGGGCAATTGGTAAGAGTGCATTGGGTGCCGGTGCTGGCGGCCAGGCCTTGCGATGTAAGCCCATTACCCAGCAGTGTGAAAAGCTTAGGCCCGCACCTTCTAGTACGCCCAAAATCTGGATGGGAGAGTCGGGTGTCTGGGCTTGAAAATGCAAGGTATTGGCAAGCTGACTTAAGTGTTTCAGCGCATCATTTAAGGTGAGGGTAGCGCCTAATACGTTCAATTCACTAAATTGCTCGAGCAGCTGGAACCACTGTGTTGCCTGCTGATATTCCAGGCTGTCTAAGCGGCGTGAGCCGGGCCAATGGCAAAGTGTTAAATGCTGTTGAAAATACTCAATCCAGCGATCGGCACTTTGATAACGGGGTTGGTGGCGCAGCTGCTCTGCGATTTTTTGTAATCGTTTGTCGATAGGCTCTGCTTCAAGGCTAGAGCCTGCTCTCTCTGGCAATTGCTCAGCAAGTCGCGTGGATTGTTCGCGAAGGTCGGTTCCGCTGACCGTGAGTTGCCCAAGGCGCTTAAGTGCAGAGATCAAACGGGTGCGGAAATGCTCATCCCCAGCTTTCCAAAAAGGCGACTGCAAGGTTTCGCATATGTCAGCTAGCGGCCACTGCCTAAGATTTAGGGTCAGTAATTTTAGAGTGTCTGCCACTAGCGGCGTACTGCCCAGCGGAGTACCGGCAGAAAAATTAAAGGGAAGGGCGTAGCGAGGCTCGGAAGGAAGTATGGAGTGGCATTCGAAAACCTCAACAAATATGCGCTCGACTTCATCCCGGCATTGGCCCAGATTGGGCACAATAATACCAATCTTAGCCTCGCTGTTTTGCTCGAGGATGTTCTGGGCCCATCGTCCAGCAGCCAATATCTCTTCTTCTGAGGTCTGCGCAGTGGTCCGCGTCAGCCTGCCTTCTGTTTGTGTGTCAACGCTCTCTTGGCTGCTGTGAGCCGCGCTGAGGCATAGGGCTTTGTTCAGTGGAGGGATGTCATCGAAGCCGTGGAGTAAAATGGACTTCTCTTTGCTTAAAGAGCCGTCGGCGAAAGCCGTAATGATGCGTTCGCAAGCCTCCTCGCGGGTGATGAGTTGTCGTGTACTTAATATTGTTCGAGTGCTATCGAGCCATTCGAGGTAGTGTTGGAAATCTGGATCATTATACTCCTCTAAGCTCCTTTCGCTGATGCGCCAAAGTGAGAGGTTACGCCAGGCGGCGTCGGCGGTAGCCGCTAGAACTTCCGTTTTATAGAGGCCGCCACCCTGGCTCGAGGCCTGAATTGCTTGTTGCCACGCATATTGACGAAGTGCATCAGAGGCAATAGCCGCATCACATCCCGGGTAGGCCATATCCTGTAATTGCTGCCAGCATTCGCTCTGCCAATCTCCTAGAGAGTACACTCTAGGAGACATCCATCGGTTTAAACTGCGATTTAGATTATATTCGCCCCAAGCTTGTAATATCTTGCGTTTTAGCCGGTTGTTCGGGGTTAAAATCAAAGTATCAGTGTTGAGGGCGGGTAGTAGCGAGTCGAGCTTAAATAGGGAGGCTGGCATGGCGGCATAATGCCATAATTATAGAGCCTAAACCATGTCATCGAGATGATTTTAGTTATTCCAGCCTGATAAACTAAACTGTACTATGTACAGTGGGGCTACACTTCGAAAATTTGGCAAAAACAGGTTGTTAAGATTGCTTATATTTGCATCGTTATCGAGTAAAACAAAAATTGTGATATTTCTGTCACTGCTGCTGGCTCTAATATTTTTGGCCGCTTTGTTTGTGCTTGAGAATCACACCAGAGAGCTTGTTGTGGGAATGCATCAACAAGTGCAAAACGCACAACCTTTTTCCAGTGCTCAAATAGAATCGCTCGTTAATAAACATACCCAAAAATCAGCCGCGAGTATTCTTTTCATCTTGGTTTTGGTGGTCGCGGCGATGTATTTTTCGCGGCGATTGCTATTAATTAGCCGCCTCAATTCTAGTATTGACGCCCTCGCTGAAGCAGACCGCAATACTGAAATGTTTAGAAGTGTCGTGGAGTACAGCCGAAGTCTGGTCGTGATTTTTGATCAAAACTGGGCGCCTCAATATATCAACAGCCACTTTACGGATTTTACGGGTTTTAGCTTGCAAGATTTAAAGCAACAGCCGGAGTTTGCCGCTTTACTTGGGTCTAAGAGCTTTCTCCGCGACAGCGTGGCCGACATTAAGCGATCACTGTTAGATGAGGGAAGCTGGCGGGGTGAGTATCGAGCTTACCGTAAAGATGGAACTTCATTTTGGGTGCAGCAAATAATTTCCGAGCTAGGCAAGGATTCAAGTGGTCTGCGTAACTTTTCCTGTGCTGGCCGAGATGTCAGTGATGTTAAAGCTCAGCAGAAGGAGATGGAAAAACTCGCTTACTACGATGTGTTAACGGGTATTTCCAACCGAGGTCTTTTTAAAGAACAATTGGGTGTGACCCTGCGCCGGAGCGACCGTGATGGCAACCAAAGTGCTTTGCTGTACCTTGACTTAGACCACTTCAAACGCATCAATGACACAATGGGGCATGAGGCAGGAGACCTATTGTTGGTAGAGGTTGCAAGCAGGCTTACTGGGTGTCTGCGGGATGAAGACATTGTTGGTCGCCTTGGGGGAGACGAATTTGGTGTGCTACTCAGCCGAATTGGCAGTCCTCAGTATGCATCTATTGTCGCCAATAAGTTGTTGTCGGAATTGTCGAAGCCTATAAGCCTGAAGGGTACAGAAGTAACCGTGAGTAGCAGCATTGGCATTACTGTGGCTCCCCATGACGGCAATCAAATTGACTTGTTGATGAAAAATGCCGATATGGCGATGTATCAGGCTAAGGAAAAGGGGCGTAACAATTTCCGTTTTTATACGGCTGATATGAATCGCTTGTTAGAGTCGCGAATGGAAATGGAACATGATTTACGTGAAGCGGTTAAGCATCAGCAGTTTAGCCTTCACTATCAGCCCCAGGTAGATTTGATCACGGGCGAAATAGTCGGAGCTGAAGCCTTGATTCGCTGGCAGCATCCAAGCAAAGGCAATATTGGGCCCATTGATTTCATTCCCATAGCAGAAGAGACGGGTCTAATTGTTCCTATCGGTAAATGGGTGCTGAGAACCGCTGCCCAACAAATTAAGTGTGTTCAAAAAGCACTCAAATTAGATTTGAAAATATCAGTGAACTTGTCTGCAAGGCAATTGAGTCAGGGCGATTTTGTTCAATGTTTAAGCTCGGTGCTTGATGAATTTCGACTAAGCCCGGAGTTACTTGAGCTTGAGGTGACTGAAAGCTTACTGATGGACAATATTGATAATGTTATTGATCAGCTAAGTGAAATTCGAAGCCTGGGTGTGAGTCTGGCAATTGATGATTTTGGTACGGGTTATTCGTCGCTTAGTTATTTGAAGCAGCTTCCTGTCGATATATTAAAGATCGACCGTTCCTTCGTTAAAGACCTGCCCAATAACAGCGATGATCGGGAAATAACCTCGCTTATTATTACCTTGGCTAAAAAGCTGAATAGAAAGGTTATCGCCGAAGGTGTTGAAACAAAGGGGCAAATCGAATTCTTGCGAGAAAATGGTTGTGACTACGGGCAAGGTTACTACTACGCTAAGCCACTGCCGGCTGATGAGTTCTTAGTAGCGTTATTTAACTGGGACAACAAACACGGCGAGCAATAAAAAAGCGAGCAAGCTCGCTTTTTTATCTGTTTCATCACTCTGTGGTGAATTACCCAGCCATACGGGCCTTGTATGAGCGAACAATTTTGTTGAATCCGTCGGCAACCGACTTCATATCATCTACCATGCCGTTGTGTTGCTTGGTGCTGATATTACACTTTAAGTAAGCTTCCGCACTGGCCAGATAGGTTTTCACGTCATTCTTAGCCTTGATCATCTGTGGCGTTACTGCAGTGTCGGGATCGGGTAAAGAGGGGCTTGCCGGTTTGTCGCAGGCTACAGCAAAGTTAGTGAAAAGGATAAAGCTGCTAGCGGCGAGGGCTTTAGACAAAATAGACATAGAACGCATTTCCTCTTGGAGTAAATCAATGGTGGGTCTCGGCCCATTTCGAACCAATTTAACACAGCCAATTGGCATTGCAATCATCAAATTTGAGAATCGCTCTGGTTTATTGCATAAGAATGATGAATGTCACACTTCTTACCGCGCATCTTTATGCTAGAAACCCAGTAAGTCCTCGATAGCCGAGTAATATTGTGGTGGTTCCGATTTGAATACAATTTCACCTCCTTTATTCCAAGCTTTAAACAGTTCCCGTCGAGCCAAGCTGATTTCACCGCTGTCGTAATAGCTTTGTCCCAGCCTAAGGAATACGAATGGGTTTTGGTCTATGCCATCGCAATGCATAGCTGAACTCAAGGCTTCAATGGCCTGAGAGTGTCTATTCAGGCGGTAATAGGTATCACCGATGGCAGTTAATACCCAACCTGAGGCTTTATAAGCCGATTGAGGCTTAGGAAGAATAAGCCAAGCTTGATAGAATAGCCGCAGCGCCGCCTTGTAGTTGCTTGCATCGTAACAAGTATAGCCCTCAGAACAGATTTGCTTAATATTATTTAGCTGATCTTCGGTAAGCGTGCCCTTTGTGGCTTGGCTTAGCTCGAAATCCAGTACAGGCATTATCTTGGGCTCCGGGAATTAAAGGCATTAAATAGGGTATTTGTCTCTAGGGAAATAATAACTAGGGATACGGTAATAGTACAGTGGGAGCAAAAATTGATCGACAATCTTGAATTATTGGGGCTTCTGGGATTAGGCCTGACCTTGGTGGGTATATTAGTAGGCGCTTTACTCAGTAGCGTATTGTTGCGCCAGTCTAATCGCCGCGAAATCACACAGATCGAACAGGCCAAAATACAGGCAGAAAACCTGAGTCAGGAGATGCAACATAGCAATATGGCCTTGATCGCCAGGGCGGAAGGAGCTGAGCGGAACGAGTTGCTGGCAAGTGATCGGCTAATTCAAGCTGAGAAGCATTATAGTAATCAGCTGAATCTGCTAAATGAGGCTAAGCAGGGCTTAGCGAAAGAATTTGAAAACTTAGCAAATCGAATTTTTACCAGTAAACAGCAGGAATTTAGTCTGCATAGCCAGGCGGCGCTGAAAACAAACATCGAACCACTTCGTGAGCAACTCAAAGAGTTTCGAAAAAAAGTTGAGGATGTTTATGACAAAGAAAGCGCCGAGCGCAATAAATTAGTCGGGCAGATTGGTGAATTGCAAAAGCAGACGCAGCAGATTAGCAATGATGCCGTCGGTTTGGCGAGAGCGCTAAAAGGCGACAATAAAGCCCAGGGCAATTGGGGTGAGGTGATATTGGAGCGACTACTTGAAGATTCGGGTCTACAAAAAGGACGTGAATACGATACTCAAGTATCGCTGCAAAACGAGGAAGGCAACAGGCGAGCACCTGACGTTATCGTCAGGCTTCCCGACAATAAAGATATAATTATTGACGCTAAAGTATCTTTAGTCGATTACGAACGGTATTGCAGTTCAGATGATGAAAGTGCGCAAAAACAGTATCTTAAACAGCATATCGCCTCTTTACGTAATCATATAAATGGTCTTAGCATCAAAGATTACGAAAAATTGGATGGAATACGCAGTCTTGATTTCGTATTTATTTTCATGCCTATAGAGGCGGCCTTCATGTTGGCACTGCAGCATGAGCCGGCACTATTCAAAGAAGCTTACGATAAACATGTCATTCTTGTGAGCCCTACCACCTTGCTGGCAACGCTCCGTACGGTTGAGGGCGTTTGGCGCTATGAAAAACAAAATAAGAATGCTGAAAAAATTGCTAAACAAGCAGGGGGGCTCTATGACCAGTTTGTACTATTGCTCGATTCTGTCGATGATATCGGTCGCGCGCTGAATAAAACACAAGACGCCTATGAAATCACACAAAAACGACTAAAAACAGGCCGTGGCAACCTTGTAAAGCGGGTAGAAGATATAAAAACTCTGGGGGCGAAAACCAAAAAAACCATTTCTGTAAAGGTCCTTGAAGACGCTGATGTGCCTGCGTTGCTAGACGAAACTGAGACGTAGAGATTTTGATTGAATCACTCAGCTTTGCACTGTCTATTACCGGCCCCATATTTATCATAATTACGCTGGGTTTTTGGCTGAAGCGTATTGGTTTGATGACACATGAATTCATAAACATTGCGTCTAGTTTAGTGTTTAAGGTTTGTTTGCCGACTTTATTGTTTTTGAGCATACAAAATGCAGCTATGCCGACTGAAGAAAGCGTGCCGAGTATAGTCATTGCTCTTCTTTCAACCTTAGTTCTATTTTTTGCCTCATGGTTAATTTCGCCTTTGATCGTGGCCGAACCGCGCGATAGAGGAGTCTTCGTGCAAGGTAGTTTTCGCAGTAACTTGGGTATTATTGGTTTGGCTTTCTCGGCTAAAGCCTACGGAGATGGAGGTTTGGCACTGGCTTCGATGATGATGGCATTTGTAACGGTGCTATACAATGTATTGTCGGTAACTGCGTTGACGAGTACTTTACAGCCCGGTCGCGAACATAGACTGAGACCTATTTTTGCGGGTATTTTCTCCAACCCTCTAATTATTGCCATCGTGCTGTCGTTTGCACTTAAATTACTGAACGTCAGGCTTCCGGCGGTATTGCAGGATACCGGTGAATACTTTGCAAGTATGACATTGCCTCTGGCGCTATTGTGTATTGGCGCGACCTTCAGTCTTCAAAGTTTGCGGCGAGCCTCAAAAATAGCCGCTTGGGCCTCGCTAATGAAGTTGCTGGTGATGCCTGTTTTATGTGTTGCAATAGCCGCTGTTTTTGGTATCCGCGGAATGCCGCTAGGGGTTTTATTTTTGATGGTGTCGGCACCCACCGCAGCGGCTAGTTACATCATGGTAGAAGCAATGAGAGGAAATAGTGAACTCGCCGCGAATATCGTTGCAATGAGTACACTTTGGTCAATTTTCACAGTCAGTACAGGTTTGTTTTTATTGAAGTCTTTGGGGTTAATTTGATGTTGTTGATGGGTTTGTTTTCGGTAGGATTCGTGATTATTGCAGGTTTGGCTGCTTACGCCATTTATTTACAGCGCAAAGTCCGAGCAAAGATCGCTGAGGAGAAAGAGCAAGAGGAGGCTTTGGCAAAAGAAAATATAGATCAGCGCCGACGGATTAACAAGAGTATACAGATCATTGCCCAGGGGGCTTTAGAAGACCAGCTTTCACTAACTGAGGCAAGCATCCGAATTAAGGTGCTACTCGATAGTCTGGGTCTGGAAAGCCACATAATTAAACAATATGACGCGTTCTATGTGCTGGCACTTGCTACTGATCACATTCCCATTCTTGCGCAGTGGAAAGCCTTAAGCAATAAAGAGCAGAGAGTGTTTGAAAAGCAAAGGGTAGCCTTGGAAAGTGAGCATAAGGAGGCTGTAGTCGAGGCGGCAGCACGCATAAAAGGTCATATGTTCTGACTGCTGAGGCACATTTACTCCGAGCTTTACACCTTAAATCGCAATTCGAGGATCTTTTTATGTCTTATTCGTATAATAGGTACTGGAGGTGGAGACGGATTAATTCCTTTAAGCTATTATTATTAAATCTGGCGCACAGGATTGTGGTTTGGGGCAGTACTTCAAAAGGAGAGACAAATTTACTTTTTGGCATTTTAAACAGAGGGCTGGTCTATGGTATCTCGGGGTACCAACTCCAACAGCTTACCGCTTATAGTCACATTTCTGATGTTCGGCCTGCTTCTTATGCCGTTCAATACAGGCTCTGCAGCGACTGAAAAACAGGCCGTATCGCTTGAGCAGGGCAAAGTCATTTTGATTCGAAAAATTCTCGGCCACGTTCGATGGCCTAAAGATCGCTCCCTAGAAACACTTGTCCTAGGCTATTATGGCGACAATCCTGTGATGTTTCAGGCCATATTTAAGTCGCTTAGCAATACCAAGATTCGCGGTAAAAGAATCCGTGTCACTCAATTGAAAAAGATGAGCGCGGCGCGCAGTGTTGAAGTATTGATCATAGACGTGAAATATAATACCCGTATGGCAGCACTTGCTCGTATGACTAAGGGTAGTGGTACTTTGATGATTTCTGATCAGGTCATCGACAAACGTCACGTGATGATCAATTTTGTTCTACCCGCTGACAACAGGCTTTCCTTTGAGATCAATCGCTCAAGCTTATTAGTAGAAGGGTTTCTTTTATCGAAAGACATCACCCTTTATGGTGGTACTGAATTAGATGGCGCTGAATTGTATAAGGAAACAGAGGCAGAGCTTGCTGAAGCCTTAAAGCTGGCTGAGTCTCAGAAGAGCAGTATCCTCGAACAGCAAACGCAACTCGCCAAGCAGGCAGATATTATATCCCGTCAAGGCAGTAACATTTCTCAACAGTTAGCGACGATCAGCCGTCAGGGTTCTAGGATTACAGAGCGTGAACGGGTGCTGCAGGCTTTAGAAAACAATATGGATGAAATCAGGCTGGCGCTCGACGGAAAATCACAAAGTCTTCGGGAGAATGAAGACGTTCTATCCTCGCAAAGACTGGAAATTGACTCTTACGCAAATCGAATTGATCAAAATGTAGACCGCCTCAGCCGCCAAACCAGTCGCCTGGAAGCGCAAGAAAAGCTTATAACAGAGAAAAACGATCAGCTGACCTTGCACATCAATACCATTGCTGATCAGCGCTTGATTCTCATTATTGCGGTCGTAGTGTTGTTTGTTGTATTTCTTTTGGTGGCTTTACTGTTTCGAGCGAATCGTGAAAAGAACAGCATGAATATACGCCTAGAACTCATGGCCGAAGCTAGAGGGCGTTTCCTGTCTACAATGAGCCACGAGATCCGTACACCCTTAAATGGTGTGCTAGGTATTTTGGATTTGCTGCGCGACACTCTCTTAGATAAAAAACAAAAATATTACCTCGATACTATGCACGCTTCCGGTGATTTACTGATCAGCGTAATTAACGATATCCTAGATTTCAGTAAAATTGATGCGGGCAAGATGCCTATTGAGCGAGTGAGCTTTAGCCTGCACCAATTGTTCCAAGACTGTGTGATGATTTTTAATCTACAAGATCACCCTGAAGTTGAATTTGAGTTTGTTATCGAGCCTGATGTGCCCAGTCAAATTTGGGGCGACCCAACGCGGTTACGACAAATACTACTCAACCTTCTCAGTAATGCTTTTAAGTTTACGGATAAAGGATTGGTACGTGTGGAGTTGGCCCTGAGTGGAGATCAATCAAGATTCACACTGTGTGTTAGAGATACGGGTATTGGCATCACAGACGCACAAAGAGAGGGCTTGTTTTCGGCATTTGGTCAGGCAGACAAATCTATTACTCGCCGCTTTGGGGGCACTGGCTTGGGTTTGGCTATTTGCGGTAAGCTGGCGAGTTTGATGGCGGGAACTATTAGAGTGGCGAGTGTGGAGGGAGAAGGTTCGGTTTTTACAATTGAACTTCCACTGGATCCTGTGGAATCTGCTGAGGTAGTTGCCGAAATCTCTAGCGATAGACTAAAGTTACCTGCAAAAGAAAGTCAAAGACCGAAGCCTTCATTTCCAAATCATCGGGTGCTATTGGTGGAAGATAATCCCACAAACCAATTGGTTGCACTGGGCATGCTGAAGCGCTTTGGGATTGTGCCGGATGTTGCGGATAATGGAGTGGAGGCTCTGGAGCTCTATCAAGCCGCCTACAAAACCGATTCAAACACCTACGATCTAATTTTGATGGATTGTGAAATGCCTATAATGGATGGTTTCACCGCAACCAAAGCCATTCGAAGCAGTGAGCTAGAAAATACTAGAGACGCCGTTGTGATTGTAGCGCTCACGGCCCACGCCATGTCTGAACATAGGGACCTGGGTCGCACGGCTGGCATGAACGAGCATCTAACTAAACCGCTGAAGTCTGACGCATTGCAGGCCGTGTTATCGCAGTTTTTATCGTAATTGGCTAGCTCTTAGCCGAGCGTCTAGTCAGTAACACCCCGCACTCAATGTGGTGCGTGTAAGGGAATTGATCAAACAGTGCAAAACGCTCAATTTTATGGCTCTCGCATATACTGACGAGGTTTTCGTGCAGAGTGATTGGGTTGCAACTGATGTAGAGTATGTGTTCGAAGCCTTTGCTTATTTGAGTGGTATGCTCGTCCAAGCCAGACCGAGGTGGGTCAACAAAAATTGTACTGAAATCGTAGCTGTCTAAGTCAATGTCTTTTAGGCGACGGAAGGGGCGAACCTTGTCCATCGCTTCAGAGAATTCTTCGCTAGACATTCGGGCAATTTCTATATTCTTACACTGATTAGCGGCAAAGTTTACCTTGGCTGACTTTACGGAAGTGCTAGAGATCTCTGTTGCGAGCACTTTGTCAAACTGAGTTGCCAAAGGGACAGTGAAATTTCCGTTGCCACAATAGAGCTCTAAGAGGTCGCCTTGAATGTTATCGCTACAATCTAGTGCCCAGTTCAACATTTTTTCACACACTTTTGCGTTGGGCTGAGTAAATCCTGTTTCTACCTGTTGATAGGAAAAACACTGGCCTCTAAGGGTTAAGGTTTCGGTTACAAAATCCTCACTCAATACCAGCTTTTGTTTTTTACTGCGCCCGATGATTTTACACTTGAGTTGTCTTTCTAGTGCTTCGGCTTCTAATTGCCAATCATCTTCGAGAGCTTTGTGGTAAATCATTGTGACGAGTGCTTCACCCGCTAGGGTAGTTAAAAACTCAATTTGGAAAAGTTTTTGGCGGAGCAAATTCGAGGCATTCACTGTGTCGAGTAGCGGCATCATTAATTCGTTAATACGCTCTGAGCCAATTGGAAAGTGCTCGATAAAAATAGGGGTTCGTGGCGCGCCCGGTTCAAACATAGCGTAGTGAGCTACACTATCTTGCTGCCATATTTTAAACTCTGCCCGCATTCGATAATGTTGGGGTTCAGAGCTAAACACCTCAATTTCTGGCGGTGCCAATGCAGAGAAAAGTTCTGTCATGCGCGCGCGCTTTTCTTCTAGCTGCGCATCGTAACGTTCTGGGTATACCGCGGTAATAGACATAAAATAATTCTGGCTCGTTTACTTAGAAGCAATTGTCGGGTCTGGGTAAGCCCGCGATCTTGCTGACAATTTTGGCTGGGCTGGGCGGAAACAATTGCATTAGATAAATGCTTTTTCCTTTCTCTGCCCCCAAGGCTATACCAACCTGTTTGACTAAAATTCGCATGGCGGGAGACACTCCATACTCTTGATAAAACGCTCGCAAAACGGAAATCACCTCCCAGTGAGCGTCGCTGAGACAAATGTTTTCGGCCGTTGCGAGCTGTTCGGCCACCGCCGGCGTCCACTGCTCAAGTTTGAGAAGGTAGCCATTTTTGTCGGTAGGTATATTCATACCCTGATGAAAGAGCGACACAGATTAGTACCAACTTTGTGTTGCGCTATGCTGGACCACAAGGTTAACGAAATCTTGGTCCGACGCAAGCGTGACATCGTTGATTAACATATCGCTTAAACCTCTGGCCTTGACGTCAACGGCAAGTGCAAAAAAGCTCACGCCTTTAGCGCTGAGTCGCTCTATCTTCTCACGACAAGGAGAGCTCTTCATCGCGCCATAGACGCCGTCTTCAATCAGTAGGACGGAATGCTTAGCTTGGCAAATGGCCAAGCAGCTCAGAAGTGTGTCTTTATTGAAGGCGGACTTATTTACGGTGTGTAGAAGGCTCATCAGAAACTCAGTATAGCCCCCTGGGAGCCCATAAGAGTGGCAATTTCATCTTCGCCAAGTACTTTGGCAGGCAAGACTAGATCGTCGATTGAGAGCCCTCGGGAGGAGAGGGCACTTTTCTGAACAAAAATTTGCTTAATATCGTACATAGGCAGAACTGGGAGTGTGGCGGCAAGATTTTTCATGCTAATTGCCTTCGGGTTTTGATTGCGCAATAGCTGGAATACGGCTTCGCCTAAAAATAACACGCTAAGGTCTTGCTCGTACGCACTGGCGGCCAACAGGGCGTCCAGGGCATCTCGAGCCATAGAACTGCCATAGGGAGCTCTAGTGTTCACAAAAAGGATTTTTTTCGGAGCTGTAGTCGTTTGTGTTTCTGTCATAGTCTAGTGACCAAAGCTGACTAAACGTTCACTGTTCACAGCGGCATCCAGTAATTGCCCTAGACCAGAAATCTCAAACCCTTCTGCCAAGTTTTGACTTTCCAGCTCGTAGCGCTCAGCTTCTTCGGTATTTACTATTCCGCGGCGCAAGGCCGCTGCCACACAGACGACGAGATCGATGTTAAATTTGAGGGCCAATGCTTGCCAGCGCTGGGTTGTTTGGGTTTCATCTTGTGGTGGTACAGCCAAGGATGAGGCGTTGTGTACGCCGTCGTGATAGAAAAATACGCGTATGAGTGCGTGACCCATCGAGCAGGCTGTGCTGGCGAAGCGATAAGCTGACTCGCTGGCTTCACTTGAATGTGGCGCGCCGTAAACGGCGATGGAAAGTTTCATTGTAAGTGTTGATACGCCTTAGAAGTGAGTCTTGGTCAATTATAGTGCCAAGGGCCCTTCAAAACACAGCTACTGAAATAAAAAAGCCCCGAACGCTTATTCAGGGCTTTTGAAGTGGGTCTAGCTTAGAGCCTAGTCGTCCCCAGACAGCGCGCCCGTGATATGTAGCAGGCTGACAAACAAGTTGTATATGTCTAAGTAGAGTGCAACTGTAGCCATAACGTAGTTGGTTTCGCCACCGTTGATGATTCGGCTTGTATCATAAAGAATGAAGCCTGACATCAGGAGTACGATCGCACCACTTAACGCGAGGTGCATACCGGCGATGTTGACGCCAAACATACCCGCGACCATTAAGGCTAGCGCCGCCACAATCACAACGATCAAGCCGGTGACTAAGAACCCGCGCATAAAGCTGAAATCTTTACGGGTGGTGAGTACATAGCCAGAAAGCCCTAGGAAGGTTATTGCTGTGCCGCCCAGCGCCTGCATTACGATTTGGCCACCATTTGACATGGCCAGATAGTGATTGATGGTGGGGCCGAGTGAGGCTCCAAGCAAACCGGTAAATGCAAATACGACGTATATGCCTTTTGCCGAGTTAGCGGTGCGAGGCAAGACAAACCATATCAAAGCGATGGCGGCAATGTTCATGATCATGGCGGCGCCATAACCTAAGTTCAATGCCATTGAAGCCGCGCAGGTGATGGCGCTAAAAGCCAATGTCATTGAAAGGAGGGTGTAAGTGTTGCGAAGTATTTTTGAAACGGCATATTGCTGGCCTACCGTTGCAGAGCTCGCGTTGGAATATAGTTCTTGCATAATTCACTCTCCATATGTGAGTAATGGGTCAATCGTTTGTTGGGCTACTATGGTCATCATACAAAGCTTCACTTGAAAAGCAAATAGGTTTGCGAAACTTTGCTAAACTATTAAAAACCTTAGCCTTTTTAAGCTTGTAGCCGGAATAGAGCCTCTTTGAAAATCTTCGTGGCCTAGTGTTTAAGATGGGGGCAATTTTAATAAGTTCAAGGAATAAAAAAAGGCCTAGCATTGCGGCTAGGCCTTTTTCTTTATACTTCTTCAATATGGCGGAGGGGCAGGGATTCGAACCCTGGGACAGTTTCCCGTCGCTGGTTTTCAAGACCAGTTCTTTCGGCCACTCAGACACCCCTCCGAAGAAGACGCAGATTATACAGAGGTTT
>Ga0209081_1000337_pt1 | contig 28333 bp, 20 predicted proteins | sample GOMGulsemesocosm_4_FD_184636 | JGI IMG/M metagenome (GOLD analysis project Ga0209081, IMG submission 184636) | Methane-oxidizing microbial communities from mesocosms in the Gulf of Mexico - GOM15B Gulf of Mexico (SPAdes) (version 2) | ecosystem: Environmental > Aquatic > Marine > Cold seeps... | reverse complement strand
CGACCGCGATACATTTGCGTTTTGATATTAAACATTCAACATTACCTGCTTTTTATAAAGAAAGATTACTTGCTTGTAAGGATGCTCGTATTTCAAAAGAAGGTGTTATTATCATTAAAGCACAGTTTCCCAGATACCTTCAAAGTGACATAAAACTTGTCAATCAATCGGCATTTTAATCTATTTGTCTTGTGCTTTAATTCAGATGTATAACAATATTTCTTATTGATTAGCCTGATTCCTATATTTCGGAGTGGAAGTAACTCCAATATTAATACAGTTTATGATTGTAATATTTTTCACTATAGCACCCATTCCAAAAAGTTACCTTTAAACATTGTCGGTAGCCATATATGTTGTAGACAGTTCGTAATAATTTAAAACTATTAATAAGTAGACTAAAGCTTGGTAAACCAAAACTCCTTAGGACAAATCGCATTTCTCTAATAACAATAAAACCAGTTCACGTTGAAAATATTTATATTCATCTTCAATTTGTAGGTTCAAAGTTTTCGATAGATAAACATTTCCTGCATATTTCTTTATACGTTTAATATGCGCATCTTCAAAGACATAAATCTTATCAGCCCAATCAAGCATTTCGAGCGTACAAAGTGTTGAACTAGCTTTTTTCACATATTTAGCGCTCAAGCCAGCTGATTTGTATTGATTACTTTTATCAACAACACAAAATAACTCTTGTGCTGTTTTACTGCGCTGCTTGTTTGCAGTACAAAGAAAAAGAATATTCACAAAAGGATCCTAAATTTCCAAATTGTCATGATCTGATAAAAAATTTAACCTTACAGCACCTATGAAAAATCTCCCTGTTGTATACGATTTATCAAATCTAGAACTTCTTTTTTGCCTGCTGGGTCACTAAGTATTGTGATTGGTGCCTTACCTAATAAACATTTTTTCTTTTTATTAAGCCACTGAAATACGTAATCTTCCGTTTTGAACATGTCCATTAACTTCTCGAAAATATCACTTGGTACGTCTATGTTTTCACTATTCCAAATTTTGACATAAGGACCGCAGCCAAACTCAATATTATCGCCAGGCGATATGCTTAGTTTTTCTTTAATTCTTTTTGGTATTTCTGCATAAACCTTATCATTTATGAGCAATACTTCAGAAGAGAATCTATTTTTCATCATTATCACTCTTAAATTTAACTAGGTGAAATACTATTAAGTTCACTCAATTTTTTCATTGATTCGGCAGATATTTGATACATACCTAAATCTGAAATTTCTAATTGTTTATGGGTAAAGACTCCTTCAATTCCAACCGTATGAGTCACCTCTAGCAACGAACCTTCACCTAAAGAGGAGATGTCTTTATCAAACTCTTCCTGTTGGAATTGCTTTTGAATATCTGAATCAAGAGATACACTAATATCTTTTACACCTTCACCAAAGTCATTATCTGCATAAACTTCGGTTTCTGAAATATCAGTACTAAACTCTTCATCCATAGTGGTAATAGTTACTTTACTTAAACCATCAGGAATGTCTTGAGCTACACGAAAGGCGTATTCAACAAGATTAGGCTCAGCAGGTATAAACATGAAAGCGTCTTGATTCTTCTCCTGTGTTTTTCTCAATATTCGCCCCAAAATTTGGCGGAAATACATTTCAGTCTTTACATTAGTCAGGTTGCAACAAACTTGAAGCCTTGGAATATTTGTACCTTCACTTACCATACCAACACTAATAAGCCATTTATCCTTACTTTTTCTAAACTGTTTAATAATTACATTCGGTTTATTTTCATTACTCGTGACTATGATTGCTTCTATATTGAATATACTTTTCATTATGGTTTTGACAGTACGGGCATGATCAATGGATGAGGCTACTACTAAGCCTCCGGCATTATTATTTATCACTCTTATCTCATTGAGTTTATTTATAGATCTAAGTAAAAGCTGTTCTATTACAAGCTGATTTTTTACAATTTGAGTATATGGAATGACTTTTTGAGAAAGAAGATCTAAAAAACTAGTAAAGTTTTGCTTTTCTTTATTATTCATAACAGTGATTCTGTCATTATCTACCGCTATTATTTGTGGTATTCGGCAAACGTCATCTAAAACGGCTTGTTTTAAACCGTAAATATAGTCACAGATAACTTTTCCTGAGTTTTCACAGTATTCTGATAATGCTATTGGTAATGAATCAGAGCGCCAAGGAGTACCTGTTAATGCTATGGTATATGCTGATTTATCATTTATCTTATTAATGATCGGACTGCCCCATGCATTAGCATCATGTTCGCTTGATCCTGCGCAATGATGGATCTCATCAAAGATCACAAATACTCTGTACTTTTCGAATAAACGCCACGTTTTATCTGATATCGAACTTAACTTCTGGTAGGTAAATGAATCACCTAAAGCACCGATTGAACCATCGAAGTGCGTACCAAACTGTTCTACTAATGAATCACTAAAATCAGAAGAGACAACAGATGACGGAGAAAAACAAATAACCAGGTCAATTAACCCCATTTCATACAACCTTTTGGCAAGTACGGAAGCCATATGAGTCTTTCCGGCCCCAGGTGTTGCTAAGCCTAAAAAATGTTTTTTATAATTTTTATATTTTGAAATTGCTGAGTTAATGCACTCAGACTGCCAACTTCTTAATTTCATGTATATTAATTCTCGTTAATTGTTTTTTAAAATATCTTCAAGCGCTCTAATTCTACCTTCCAATATATGATTATGTTCCTGAACTGCTATGTACTTACCCTTAAAAGATTTCGACTTTTCTGGATACTTATGCCAAAGCGACAAATATGTTTCCAATGATCCCAATCCCTTTAATAATTCAATATTGCAGTCCTGCAATGATGTATTTAGTTGTTTTCTAAGCTCGTTTATACGGGATTTAGAAATGAATTCATTGTTCTTATTTGACGTTTTTTTTAATATGCTAGGATCAAACAACTTCGTTTTTCTAAAGCGCGTGATCCCCTTCAAATCTGACGTTGTTCTATTTAACCAACCACGTTTTACCAATTTGTTTAACTCTGCATATATAAACTTTCTTATAATTGCTTTATCTAGAGTGGTGTTATCAGACATGGCCACATACGCCGTTCTAATTTCTACTACGGTAAAGAGATCAATATTTGGCATGATGATAATTTTGCAGACTAAAGGATCTAAGTTCATTATTTATTATTGCTATAAAAGTTAATTATTTGATAAAAAGGTTCTTTAATTGATATATATGTCAATTAGTTTCATTATATGTCATGGGTTGATGCACTGCAATATGGGAAGATTTATTCTTTTACTTGTGGAAGTTGTGAATGCAGCCCGTACAAAAGTTAATAGGCATGAACATTAAACTTGCCCGAACTAAGCGATCCATAGCCCAAGCTGAGCTAGCAAATAAAATAGGGATAGAAGCGAGTTACTTAAGTCGGATTGAGAGAGGAAATGTTCCGGCTTCTTGTGAAAGGATTTACGAAATAATTCATTTCCTTCAATGTGATATTGATGAAATTTTTCCTGTGCCATCTGAAGTAGAAACACAATTTAATCGATTAGATAAAGAATAAACTCTCCCCAAAATGGATTGTTGTATTAAGGATTTTAAATGACGAATATCCAAGTTAATCAAAACTATATTATTCAAAGTGACGTGAACAAAGCCGTCTGGAAAGCGTGTGATACTTTCAGAGGTACGGTTGACCCTTCTATTTATAAAGACTTCATCCTAACCATGTTATTTCTTAAATACATATCAGATGTATATCAAGATGATTACGATAAGTTAGTAACACAACATGGTGACAACCCTGACCTTATTCATGCAATGATGGCTAAACAACGCTTTGTATTGCCAAAAAGAGCTAGTTTTTGGGATTGTTATGAAAAGCGCCATGAGGCTGGTAACGGCCAACGTATCGACCAAGCACTTCATGCTATTGAAGAGGCAAATGGTACTAAGTTAAAGAATGTATTCCAAGACATCAGTTTTAACACCGACAAGCTCGGTCAAGAAAAGCAAAAGAACGATATTCTACGCCACTTATTAGAAGACTTTGGTAAAGACATTCTTAACCTACGCCCAAGCCGTGTAGGGTCTTTAGACATCATCGGCAACGCCTATGAATACCTGATTAAGCATTTTGCCGCCGGTAGTGGCAAGTCAGCAGGTGAATTTTACACTCCGCCAGAAGTTTCAGATTTATTAGCCGCAATACTTGATCCAAAAGAAGGTGATCAGATCTGTGATCCTGCATGTGGATCAGGATCGCTATTAATGAAATGTGGACGCATGATCAGAATAAATTTTAATGGATCAAAAAAATACGCCTTATTTGGTCAAGAGGCTATTGGTTCTACTTGGGCATTAGCTAAAATGAATATGTTCCTGCATGGTGAAGATAATCATAGGCTTGAATGGGGTGATACTATTCGTCACCCCATGCTTCTCGACAAAGAAGGTAAAGGATTACTGCACTTTGACATTGTTACCGCAAACCCTCCATTTTCTCTAGATAAATGGGGACATGAAGGTGCAGCAAGTGATGAGTTTGGTCGTTTCCGCCGAGGTGTGCCGCCAAAAACCAAAGGTGATTACGCTTTTATTAGTCATATGATAGAAACCTTAAAGCCCGAAAGTGGAAGAATGGGCGTTGTTGTGCCACATGGCGTGCTTTTCAGAGCATCATCTGAGGGTAAAATCCGACAACAACTAATTGAAGAAAACCTATTAGATACTGTTATCGGGCTACCTGAAAAGTTGTTCTTTGGCACAGGTATTCCAGCGGCAATATTATTGTTTAAAAAGCATAAAACCGATAACAATGTTTTATTTATTGATGCCAGCAGCGAGTTTAAATCCGGCAAAAATCAAAATCAGTTAACTAGCGAAAATATTCAAAAAATTATCGATACCTATAAAGCTCGTGAAACAATAGATAAGTATTCATATTTGGCAAGTTTTGATGAAATTAAAGAGAACGACTTTAACCTCAATATTTCACGATATGTAGATACATTTGAAGAAGAAGCTGAGATTGATCTACTCACTGTACGTGCCGAACGTGTTCAGCTACAAAATGATCTGAAGGCGCTAGATGTTGAAATGGAAGGTTATCTAAAGGAGTTAGGTTATTATGCCTAATGGGTGGAGTAAGGTTTATCTAAAAAACATTTTAGCTTCGAATGTCAAAAATGGTTTCTCTCCAAATGCCGTTGATGTTGAAACTGGTTATGTTGTTCTTGGCTTAGGTGCTTTAACAGATGGAAAGCTTAATTTATCTGAAACTAAAAATGTCGAACCTATAGAAGCTGTTAAAAAAAGTATTTTAACAAGTGGCGATTTTTTGGTTAGCCGTTCAAATACTCCAGATAAAGTTGGACGTTCTGCAATTTTCAGAGGCGAGATTAAGAATTGTTCTTACCCTGATTTGATGATGAGATTCACTATAGATCAAGATATTGCAGATCTAGAGTTTATAGAAGCTATTCTAAAGTCTAGTAAAGTTCGTCAATACTATAAAAGTTGTGCCTCTGGAAGTAGTAGCTCCATGGTCAAAATTACAAAACCTATTGTTGAAAAAACTCCAATAGAACTTCCTCCACTGCCAGAACAACGAAAAATAGCCAAAATCCTATCCACTTGGGACAAAGCGATTATTACGACCGAGGGCCTAATCGATAACAGAAAACAGCAGAAAAAAGCCCTAATGCAACAACTATTCACTGAAAAAAAACGCTTAGCAAATGGTTATGGTGAACCATTTGTAGAGGAGTGGGCAATTGATGAGTTATCAAATTGGATTGTAGAGTATAAGAAAAAATCAACTTTGCAGAACCAATTTATAGTTTTTACATCTTCAAAAAATGGTCTAGTTCCACAAAGTGAGTATTTTAACAATACACGTATAATGGAAAGAAATAATGTAGGTTTTCATGTAATTCCACTGAATCACATCACATATCGCTCAAGAAGCGACGACGGCTATTTCAAGTTTAATCTATTTACTAACAAAGAAAGTGGAATTATCAGCCATTATTATCCCGTATTTACGACCAAGGGAGAAAATAGATTTTTTATAGCTCTTTTTGAATACAATCGAGGAGTATTTGGAGGATACAGTGTTGGCACGTCTCAAAAAGTTTTATCACTTAATGCTCTAAAAGGAATGAAATTTAAAATTCCAAGTATTGAAGAGCAACAAAAAATCTCAGTTGTATTAACAAATTCAGATAAAGGAATCGAACTACTCGAACAACAACTTGCTGACTTAAAACAAGAGAAAAAAGCATTGATGCAGCAGTTGTTAACAGGCAAGCGCAGAATATTAGTATAGGGAATAGAGAAATATGGAAGATCTTAAGGATAAACTATTAAAAGCTAGCGAGGATGGTGAGTTCTTTGAACTCATTGATGAAATTTATTATCAAGATCGAAAAGGTGAAAAGCTTCTACCCAATCTTCTGACTGAACTGCACAATGAAGGGAAACTCAATCTCGTAGAGTTATTTCAAAACTTTAAGAAAACAACTAAAAACCATGACTTTTACTCATCTAGAAGAGCATTAGAAGAAACTCTTCCTTATCTAAAATCACCAGTTCAAAAAGTTGCTGCGTGTATAAAACACCTGACTATTGAGTCAGGAGATTACATGCTTTTGTCTCCATTCAAAGAGTTTTGTAAAAGAGATACTGATAGAACCAAAGCACTTTTTGATCTTGCTTTAACAGATATTGACGAAGAATTTGATCATTTATCTACTGCTATCGAGGCAGGGGCAAGTAATGATGAAGTTACATATGTGAATCAGGCTATTGATCTGCTTACTCATGAAAATGAGTTGATAAAGCAAAGAGCCATATTGGCATTAGGTAGAATTAACTACCAAGACAAAATACTTTTGGAATCTGTTGCAGTTGCTGTCGAGGAAACATCCGTTTCTCCACCTACTGATGTAATCTTGGCGACGTCGATGCGAGCATTGTTTGCTATTGTTTCTCAGTCTGATGATTTAGAAAGCTTGTTCTTAAAGTTTTTAAACACGCATTCAGAGCACTTAGGTGACAGTTATATTCATGCCGCTTCCGAAATACTATTTTATGATAGAGAAAAGGTATCCTGCATTGTCGAACCAAAGTTACTGGATATTTGCTGTCATACCAAGCCTGAGAACAAAGGCACTATCAACAACATTGATTATGCATTGGGACGGATATTAAAACGGAAAGATTTTGATGATTGTGTTGTTTTTTTAGAACGCTTCTTTGAGTTAAGCGAATACAAATTGTCAGTAAAGCATTTTGATAGTTTTGTTCGAGAACTACATAACCACAGAGATACTTATCTATCCTCACTGCTCACTCGGTGGTTGTTATCAAAAAAAGTGAAGCTAGGGAAGTATGCCTCAGACCTTCTTAGTGATGTAGATAAAGGTATTTCTATTGGATTTAACAGTGTCTGCTTTCCCAGTGAAAGCAATGGTGTGCATCTGCATCTGGCGAGAAAAGCCTGTGGGTGGTTCTTCAATCAGCCTAAAACAGCAATCAGCTTAATTGAGTCGTTAATTCCTGACGCTTCTGAAGATGAGGCAATTGATATTCAACAAATAATTTTCAGCCCCCTTTGTATTAGTTACCCTGGAAGTATTCGTCAACGAATGGAAGAGTTACAAGCCTCAAAGCAAGACCGAGTGGCTGAAGTAGCTTCTAACGTTTTATCTGATTACAAGAAGTATCAAACATCAGTTAAAGCGGCACTTAAAATTAATGAACTAAAGCCTAGCGAACAAGATATACATACTTACTGGAGACACCACAATAAATTGATGGACGAATCCATGAAACAAGCTAGAAGTAAGTCGTTTTTAACATCTCTGTTTGCTGGGAATGAATCGGTTTTACTATATGGTAATAAATCGATCCACTATATCCATCATGGTGACCAAAAGACTCGACAAGAGATGCCTCTTCAAGAAGTCAGTACCTCATTTGAGTTTGCATCAATGCACAACCTCGACCCACACGGTTTAGAAAATATGATTTGGCAGTTTAAAGCTGAGGGGTGCACGTCATGAAGTTAGTGATAAGACAATACTTGACGTCTTTAAAAGAACGTGGCGAGTTGGATGCATTATTGCCTGATTTGCTATCACAAATGGGGTTAGAAGTTTTCTTAAAACCCGGCATCGGCAGTAGACAATACGGAGTAGATGTTGGTGCTTTTGGGAAACTGTCTGGTGAATCTGAAAGCAAGGTGTATCTATTTTCTGTCAAGTCTGGTGATTTAGGTAGAAAGGATTGGGATAGTGGTAATCCACAGGATTTACGCCCTTCAATCAATGAAATTATTGATGTATTTGTTCCAACTCGTATTCCAGCAGAGTACAAAGAACAACCTGTTGATATTTGTTTATGTTTTGGTGGTGAAGTTAAAGAAGAAGTAAGATCTAACGTTAGTATGTTCTTAGGAAAACTAAAAACAGACGAGTTAAGCTTTTCTGAATGGAATGGAGATCGGCTTGCTGCTTTAATAGAGCAACATATGCTGAGGGAGGAATTATTACCCGAAAACTGTCGCGGATTACTTCGTAAGTCACTAGCGATGATCGATGAGCCAGAAATATCGTTCAAACACTTTAGTCAACTTGCCATTAGTTTAACTTGTACTGATGACAAAAAGCCAAAAGAAATATTAACTGGCGTTCGCCAATTATATTTATGTCTTTGGATATTATACTCATGGTGTAGAGAAGAAGATAACTTAGAGAGTGCCTTCTTATCAGCAGAGTTTACTTTGCTTAATGCTTGGGAAGCTGCGAAATTATCGTTTGGGAAAAGAAATAAAGTAGCTGTTTCGACATTAACTACTCTAGATTCAATGCTGAGATTAAATCTACAAATATCAAATCAATATATCGAAGAAAAAATCATTCCACACTGTGATAGCCTGTATGCTTTATCTCATGCTGTAAGACCTTCTTGCGCTGTAGATGTTAACTTGAAATTGTTTGATGTACTTGGTCGGCTAGCTCTTACTGGGTGCTGGTCTTACTGGTATTTAGGTCAACTCAGTAAAGAAAATGAAGAGGCAGGTAAGTTTTTTTCAGAAGCTGTTGCTAAATACCAAGATGCCATTAAGAAGTTAATAGTGAATAATCCTATTCTATTTACTCCTTACAAAGATGAGCAAGCAATAGATTTAGTTTTAGCTCTTTGGTTTCTTTCTCTCGATCCTAAGCATTGGCGTGATATCAACTCTTGGTTAGCTAATATGACACGAGAGATATATCAGATGTTTAAGATTAACGATAAATACCCAACGACCATTAGGAGTTATGCAGAGCTGATAGAGCACCCTGTTGATAAAACGGATGATTATAAAAAGAGTGTAACTAAAGGCTCAATCCTGTACCCCTATATATCTGCTTTATCAGCAATTATGGGATTTTCAGAGCCATATGAAATAATTAAAAAAATTAAAGAAGAGTTTTTACCACATTGTAATTTTCAAGTGTATTTTCTTGATGAGTCATCTGAAGAACACTTTTATCGGTTCGATAAGATGCATGGTGCAACATTATCCGATGTATGTGTAACAGAAGAGCCAAGTGAATTAATTAAGCAGTTGGTTAGTGAGTGCGAACAGTCAAACAAGGTTTATGAAATGAGTGCTTTTCAATACTCTTTTTGGCCGATTATATTGACTGGCTGTAGGCATTACAGGTTACCTGTGCCCATGCATTTCATAATTGATATTTACAAACAAAGAACAGACCAAGAAGAACTTGAAGCTGGAAGCAATAAAGAGATAGAGGGAATTAAATAATGCAAATACGATTGAGTAAAATCCAATTAAAAAATTTCAAGTCTTTTGAGGATTTAACTATTTCACCCAATAATAGCTTCAACATCATTATAGGTGAGAATAGCGCGGGAAAATCTACAATTTTTGAAGGGATTCACTTATGGGAAAAGTGTTATGAAGCTTTTATATTAGCTTCAAGAAAAGGCTTTTATAAAGTTAAAAACTCTACAAGTCGTTATGTAAATTACCAAGAGTTAGATTTCTTAAGAGTTACTAATGATAATGACTTGTTCTTTCACTCAGGGCGAACTAGAAATGCCGAAATAACGCTAACTTTATGCATAGATGGAACTCCTTTTAAACTGGGATTTAAAATTTCACGACCAACATCTATTTCAAATGCATTTTTTCGAATCCAACCGATAGAGCAAGGCCAATTTTCTGTTTTTGCAGAAAGAATAGTTGCTGAAGGAAAGACGCTAGATGAAGCAATATTCATATATCAAACAAGACCTGTGGCAGGTGTTTTACAATATGAACCTTATTTAAATGAAGCACAGGTCACCAAAAAAATTCAGAAAGGGATTTCTCATGAAGTATTGAGAAATAAGATAATTGCCAAAAGAGAATCCATAGAGCAACTGGAAGAAGCAATAACACTAATATTAAGTAAAACTGTTAAATTTGATCTTCCACCTAAAACACGTTCAAGAACTGAAGAATATATTTCTATCAAAGTTTCTATAGACAATGGTAAAAATCAAGATCTGCATTTACAAGGTAGTGGTTTCTTACAAATTGTTGAAATTTTATCAACCATAGAGTTTTTAGATGCACCATTAAAACTATTGCTTGTAGATGAGCCTGACTCACATATCCATACTAAATTACAAGCTAGTCTTATTAGCCACTTGCGAAGTATTCATGATAATCAATTCTTCATTATCAGCCATAACGATCAGTTTGTTACCAATGCCGGTGAAGGTGAAGTATTCTTTTTAAGCGAGGAAGCTAAAGCGGAAAAACAGCTCATTCCAATAGAGCCACAGAGCTTCGATACCATAAAGCGAGCATTAGGTGGAGTGATATTATCTTTAGAGCATTTGAATCAAGCCAAACATATAGTATTTGTCGAGGGTAATGATGATGCTGAATATTTAAAGGCTATTAATACAAGGCTAAAAAACTTCGCAGAAGTTAGTGGTTGTTTGTCAGATGTATCGTTTTTTCCACTAAGAGGAAAAGATAATATTCTTCAAAAAATAGAGTACAACAAGCGAACGCTGACCTCTGTTTTAAAAGGAAAAACCTGGAATGCTATTTTCGATAAAGACTTTTCTTCAGAAGACGTTGATTTACAACTAAAAGGACAAATTCAAAATAAAGGATGTAGTCCTTTTAGCCATTTTGGGTATTGTGTCGAATCTATATTATTTTCTGACATCGGAATTCTTCAACGATTTCTTAATACCTTTGTTGATTATTTACCTATTGCAGAAGTAAATATTCGTATAAATACTGTTATACAAGATTCGATTGTCCAACCTATTAGTGATATTCATTCGGAATTAAACCAAACAGTTGAAGCTCGATTTAATGGCCAAAAAAGAAATAGGCCAGAATTTTCGAATCTACAATATCCGGACGTTATGCGCTCCTGGACTGTAAATGGAAATTTTCAAACAGCTTTAGTTATGTCAAAGCCACTTATTAGTTTGTTCGTTATTAAATTAGAAGAAAATTTAGGCCGCTCTCTATTTCTTCGTTCATCAAATAGTGATGAGGAAATATCATCAAAGCTATTTCTTGCTTATATTGAGTTTTTAAATGACATTGATGATTTTTACCCGTCATTGAAAGAATTGTTTATTCAACTAGGAGTGCTAGAAGAAGCTAATGAGCAGGAAGAACAAGAAGGGCAAGCTGCTTGATTTCATATTTAGCCATCAATGAAGAGTATAAAACTTCATCATTAATTATACTGCTGTCAGCTTCATGGGATTGTCCGCGCAATATTGGAACTGATTAATAATGGTATTAAGTTATAAACCGCCATCAAACTATGTATTTGGAAAAGTTAAATGGTTTGGTGGTTATAATCGTAAAAAGGATTGTGAAAATGACTTCGGGTTCTTGGAGTCATTTGATAAGCAGGATATTTTTGTACACAGAAAATCACTAAAAAACACTCAAAAAGTAAATGAGGGAGATCTTCTTCTTTACCTTACTGAATCAGGAAAAAAAGGAATTAATGCTGCTAATGTTCTTTTACTTAATAGTAATGACAGTGAGGTTATGGAGGCGTTAAGTGAAACGCTTACAAACGAGGTACAACTTAATTTCGCTCTTAATGACGTTACCCTAAAAGCATTCTGTAATCGACTTCTGAGCGGCACTTTAGGAGAGGCATTTTTTAAACTCCTTACTAAAGATAGTAAGGATATTCATTTGGTGGCCCCTATTGTTAAAAATAGTAAATACTGGGTGGAGCTTTTTACAGATCGATTTACTCATTTAACTTTAGGTGAGATCGAGAATTTAGGGTTAACTTTAGTAAACTTTCCTAAACCTGTTTTAGATGATCGAATAGAAGAGTTCGAAAAATACCTAAAAGATAAATCAGAATTAGATCGTAACCTTATCATTGATGGCATTATTAACCATTTGTCTATAAGTGCAGTGCTGTACTTTATTTTTAAAAATATAATCACATCCTCAGAGCAGTTATCAAATAGGATGGAAAATGTTTCTCAATTTATTAGAAACTCTGTTTTACGTAAAAAAGCAGATGTGAAAGAATTCGTGAGAACAGCTTATAACGAGGAATTCTCTTCCTTTAATCACTATGCAAAACATCCAATAATTTCGCCTTTAATATCAGATAGCATAATTAAACGTAAAATCTTCCTAAAAGATATGTCTTTTATTTCAGACCTACATAAAAATAAAGCACTGATTGACAAAGCTGAGTTTTATATTCTATCCAAAGTCATTCCACTACTTTCTGAAGAGAATAAAAATAAATTTTCAGCTATAGAAAATGTTGTGTTAGATGAAATATGGATTGGTTTAGTTAATGGAAATATAGATCTAAATGATGACTCTATTTTTAATTTATTTCCGCAATGCAGAATTATGGGGAGAGTTGGCAAAGCAATCCCATTATCTTGTGAAGCTTTTCACTGGACGCCCAAAGATACTCAAGATGATGTGTTTTTATGTCGTGGAAGTAAATGCACAAACCCGCAAGTTTTACCTGACAGCACTAGAAACTTTTTAGAGTTTACAGTTTATGACTGGTTAGCTCACTATGGTGTAAATTGTGAATCACCCAATAAACCATCCAAACGAGATTTCCCTATTAAATTAGCTGGCTACTTAAACAGATTAAAAGAACTATTTAGTCGGCTGCATTGTCGGTGTTGTAATACGATTCTTAAGCCGAACCTTTCATATGCTCGTGATAAGGCAACGGTTTATGATGCTTATTCGGGAAAATTTGAGCTTAAAAATATTTACGCAGCATATAGAGTCACCGTGTTTGAATGTGCTAATGATGATTGTCAGGCATTTTCTAAAGGTATTTATGTAACGCATTGCCTTAATTATAAATGCCATGGATACATAGATAGCCGCGACAGCCAAGTTAAATGTGATAACGATAGGTATGTTTGTATTAGCTGCAACAGCTGCTGTGAAGAGCATGACAAGAATAGATCAATCAAATAAAAGGACGCAGTATGAGTATTACATTTGCAGATCGCGATGAGTTTAATCGCAAAACAATCGCTGAAAACATGATCAAGCTGTTGCAATCAGATGCCGACGTTTCTCCTATGATGTTAGATGGTAGTTGGGGGACAGGGAAAACAGAATTTTGTCTAAAAACAATGGAGTTATTTAGTCAAAAAGACTCTCACCAGTTGATTTATATTGATGCATTTAAAGCTGACCATGCTGATGAACCTCTTTTAACACTACTTGCTGAAATATTAAAACTCATTCCTGAAGGAGATAGTCAGAAAACTTTTATCAAAAAAGTTATTCCTGCTGCAAGGTACAGTGTAAAAACATTTCTGAAAGCTGGAGTTGGTCACGTACTCCGTCAAGACTTTGCTGATGCAGCAAATGACTTTGATAAAGAAATTCAAAAAGCTGCTGATAAAGCAATAGATTCTAGTGTTGAGTCTATGTTGAAAGAGCATGCAAAAGCTGAAAAAAACTTAGAATCTTTGCAAGTAGCTTTAAAAGAACTTGCTGAAGTAAAACCAATAATAATTTTTATTGATGAGTTAGATCGGTGCAGACCAGATTTTGCTGTAAGTATGCTGGAATTAATTAAGCATGTTTTTGATGTTGATTGCGTTCAATTTGTTTTGGTTACAAATTCACAGCAACTTAAAGCTTCTATTAATCACTGCTATGGTGTTTCTGTAAAAGCCCAACGTTACTTAGATAAATTCTTAAAATTTAGCTTTCAAATCAGCAATAAATCAATAAGACAGCAGCATAGTCCTGCCTTTGCATCTATTACACTCTATAAGCAACTAGTTCAAAAAGAACCAAGTTTATCTCGTTGCGAAATGGAAAGAAGTTATCCATTAAAGCTTATAGAAAATTTTATCTTGAATCATCGCATCTCATTAAGAGAAGTCGAAACACTGGTACGTCACCTTTCTATTTTGCAAGTTTTAACTGAAAAAGCTGCTTTTTCACCTGGACAGTTTTTAGGTTACAAATTACTTCACCTTTTAAGTGTATTAATTCATTGTTTTAAGCCGGAGTTAGCAATGAGTATCAATCATGAACATTATGATGCTAAATTAATTGGCGAGTTCTTAAGTATTGAAGAAGTAAAACCTTTTCCAAGTGGGTCAAATAGACCAGAAATAGAAGAGGTATTAATGGTTATACTTGCTCGTGATTGTAAACTAGGAGCGACCCCTTATCTTCCAAAACAAAATATCGATAAGTGGGATAATATTATTGAGAATGGCTTCTTTAATTACGGCCTTGATCCTAGTGATGCAATAAATGAGTTGAGAAATACTTTTGAAGTTATCTCATTGGCGAAGGATTTCCAGTAGGTTAAAAATATATGAATGATTCAATAGCAAACTTCAAAGAAGAGTTCAGCTCAAAGCTTCCTGCCTTAGCACTGCTTTCAAACTTAGGCTACGAGTTTATCCCTCCAGCTAAGTGTGAAAAGTTACGTGGTAATGACCTAGCCAATGCTGATGATCGTAAATCTACATCACAAGTAATGTTGCTACCCGTTATAAGGGAATACCTCAGTAAACAAACCTTCCCGTTTGCAGGTAAACAACATTACCTTTCAGGTGCTGCCATTGATAAGATTGTTCATGATCTAAATCCCGCGATGAATGAAGGACTAAAAGGTGCTAACGAAAAAATCTACAATGCTTTGATTTATGGTGTTGGCGTTACTGAGTTTGTTGATGGTAAAAAGGCATCGCCCACTATACAGCTAGTAGATTGGAAAAATTCAAAAAACAATGCTTTCCATTTTACTGAAGAAATGATTGTACAAAATACAGATGGCACAGGGCATCGTATTCCCGACATTGTGTGTTTTGTGAATGGCCTACCTTGGGTAGTAATTGAAGCCAAACGTCCAGACTCTAAAAAGGAAGGAAAGTCTACTTGTGCTGAGGCTGTTTCTCAGCACATTCGTAACCAAGGCCAAGCAGAAATCCCTCACTTATATGTCTATAGCCAGTTATTACTTTCAATAAATGGCCATGAAGGATTGTATGGTACTTGCGGCACTCCAGACAAATTTTGGGCTAAATGGAAAGAAGAAGAAATTAGTGACGTTGAGCTTCTCAGATTTAAGAACAAGCAGCTTACTGAAAAGCAACTAAATGCTATTTTTGATCATCGTTCTTCCAAAGATAAAGATGAGTTTTTAACCTTGTTGGCAGGTGGTGAACTTGCTGTAACGGGTCAAGATAGATTAATGGTGAGCCAACTACGTCCTGACAGATTATTAGACATGGCTCGCTTTTATACTCTCTTTGATAAAAAAGCAGGAAAGATTGTCGCCCGCTATCAACAAGTGTTTGGCATTAAAGCCTTGGTTGAAAGGATAACAACTAAAGATTCATCAGGTGCTCGTGAAGGTGGTGTTATATGGCATACCACAGGTAGTGGGAAGTCTTTCACTATGGTATTTCTATCGAAGGCACTTATTTGGCTTTCAGAACTATCCCAGTGTCGTGTAATTATCGTAACTGATCGAGTAGACCTAGAAGATCAATTAAGTCGTACATTTGCTTCTGGTGGTGTATTAACAGCTAGAGACCAAAAAGAAGCGATGGCGACTTCTGGTAAACGATTGGCGGAACAAATAGGAAAAGGTAATGAACGCGTTATTTTTTCAATCATCAATAAGTTTGGTTCAGCTACTAAATTTGATGCTTGTTACAATGACAGTCCTGACATTCTGGTACTAGTAGATGAAGGTCACCGCAGCCAAAATGGTGAAAACAACATTAGAATGCAGCAGATGTTACCTAAAGCTGCGTTTATTGCTTTTACAGGTACGCCGCTGCTTAAAGATGACAAAACGGAAAACAAATTTGGCTCAATAGTTCACTCTTACACAATGCAACAAGCGGTAGAGGATCAAACTGTAACACCACTTTTGTATGAAGAGAGGATCGCGGATCTAAATGTGAATGATCAGGCAATTGATGCATGGTTTGATCGGATCACGGAAAAGCTAACAAGTGATCAAAAAACGGATTTGAAAAAGAAGTTTGCCCAAAAGGGCCAAATATACCAAACGGAAGGTCGTATTGAGCTAATAGCCCATGATATTTCTGACCATTTCCAAAACTTTAAGCAACAAGGCTTAAAGGGGCAGCTTGCGTGTGATTCAAAAGCCTCGGCCATTCGATACAAAGAAGCTTTAGATAAAATAGGCAAGGTAACGTCAGTAGTCGCAATGTCAGCCCCTGATACACGAGAGGGACACGAAACGGTAGATCAAGATAGCAAAGACATCGTACAGAACTGGTGGAAAAAACATATTGGCTCTGCCGATGAAAAAACATATACCAAAGAAATTATTGAAGATTTTGGCCGTGACGATGGCCCAGACTTGATGATAGTTGTTGATAAGCTACTTACGGGTTTTGATGAACCTAAAAATACAGTGTTATACATCGACAAGCCGCTGAAAGAACATAACTTAATTCAGGCCATAGCCCGTGTTAATAGACTACATAGCAAAAAGCAGTTTGGTTACTTAATCGATTACCGTGGCATTTTAAAAGAGCTAGATACCACGATTGAAAAGTATCAAGACTTAGCTGAACGTACTCAAGGTGGTTTCGATATTGAGGATCTAAAAGGTTTATATAACCGTATGGATACTGAATATAAAAAGTTACCAGGTTTATATAATGATCTCTGGGCTATTTTTGAAGGTGTTAGCAATAAAAAAGATCATGCAGCGCTTCGTCAAGCATTGTCACCTAAAATTGAAGAAGCTCACGGACAGTTTATTGATTATAACCAAAAGAAGCGTGATGAGTTTTATGATGCATTAACCGCTTTTTCAAATTGTATGAAGGTAGCGTTGCAGTCGGCCTCATATTTTGAAGATAAGAGCTTTGATGATAAACGAGACCACTATAAGAAAACATTAAAAATGTTTGTACAACTGCGTGCTCAAGTTCGTGAAGATGCTGAAGAGACCGTTGATTATGATGAATATGCTGAAGACATTCGTCAATTACTCGACAAGCATATTGCAGGTATTTCGGTAAGTGAGCCTGAAGGCGCTTACCTTGTTGGCAATATGGGAAAAAATGTTAAACCTGATCAACTGTCTGATGATGAAGCTCGAAATCAAACCGACAAGATCACGGGTAGGATCACTAAGATGATCGAGCAAGATTTGGCTGATGATCCCTACGCACAAGAATACTTTTCTAAGCTATTAAAAAAGGCTATTGAGGAAACTAAGGCGATGTTTGATGCGCCTGTAAAACAGTACATGCTATTTGCTGATTTTGAGCAAGAAGTTAAAGAACGTAAAATTGCCGGTATGCCGAGCGTATTTACTGATACAGATGGTAAGAAAAATAAACATGCGCAGCGTTATTTTGGCTTGTTTAAATTTCTATTTGAAGATGATGTTGTGGCTAGTGGTGAGCTAAGTGAAGAAAGCCTTATTCAATATGCCTTTGATATTGATAAAGTTGTTAATGATGCAGTAGCTGAATTTTCAATTAACCCTGGTGAAATTGAAAACGCTATCAGTATTAAGCTGCTACCTATGTTGTTTGGTGACTTTGGTTTGGATAAAGCTAATCAGCTTATCGAGGAAGTGTTAAAGATCACTCGCTTAGGAATTGCTAGAGGTTAGATATTTTTATGAGTGAAATTTGTAGTAAAACTCAAGAACAAGGCGTACTTTCTTACGGCGATAAGATTATTCATTATGACATTATAAGACGTACTGCTATTAGCAATGATGATCAAACTAAACGCAGAAAGGTGATCATAAAAGTTCACCCAGACCAGCGTGTTGTAGCCACAGTTCCTAATGATGCCTCAACTGATGCAATCCAAGATGCAGTGCGAAAAAGAGCGAAATGGGTGTGGGCAAGTATTAATGAGTTTGCTTCTCAGAATGAGTATGTGATGCCAAGGCAGTATGTAAGCGGTGAAGCACAGTTCTACTTAGGTAGACGATATGTATTAAAAGTGATCATAGATCCGGATCAAACTTCAAATGTGAAATTGCACAGGGGTAAATTAACTGTTACTTTCAAAAAACATTATGATGACCGGGCGGTTAAAATTAAAGCACTTTTAGATAAGTGGTATACCCACCGCGCGAACTTGATATTTAAAGAAAGACTGATGGCAATCCTTCCAAAAACTAACTGGGTTGGAGACTTACCATCTTTTCGTATCATGGCAATGAAAAAGCAATGGGGTAGCTGCTCCACCAAAGGTAGTCTAATGCTAAACCCTCACTTGATCAAAGCCCCTAAAGTATGCATTGATTACGTTATCCTTCATGAGCTGTGTCATATTGAAGAGCACAATCACAGTGATAAATTCTGGCGTTTACTAACGCAGGTAATGCCTAACTGGAAAGAAGTTAAAGCTAAATTAGATGATATGGCGGAGTTGTATTTGAATGAATGAGCATCTAGATTTTATGAGCAGGAAACCAATATTGGATGAATCTAACTTCAAACGTGATCTAGAGTTAGAGTTGAAAATTGATAAAGCGTTAGCTCTTCGCTGTAAACCTGGAGTGTATGGTTTTCTAACCAACATAGATGAATATATTGAATTGATTTATAGCCCAAAGCAAATAAATCAAAATTGGGGAAATAAATCATTTAATGACTTAACTAAAATTCTTGAACAATTTCATATTAATATCAGTAATGAACATGAATCTTTTTTGCCTACCGAGCTTAGGGAGCACTTTGTTAACATTAAAGGCTATGTTTCAATACTTCACAAAAGATATGTTGGTACTAGGGTTTATCTCAACGATATTTTAAATGAAATTAATCAACTCCTTAAGCACTCCGTTTGCAATGCTAATGATATGGCTAAACTTATTTCAGAGCACCATTGGTTGAATAAAAAAGCGGAAGGAATATATAAAGCAGAAGAGAATTTAATATTATTGCTCTACAGAGGGAGAGTAAAAATAGAAATAATATTCAATATTAATTCGATCAAATCAAACTTCTTTTATGACTCATACCTATTTTTTGTGAAAGACCCTATTGATAACCATTTCATTAAAGACCTTATCGAAAATGATGCATCAATTCGAGGTGTGTTTGTAAATAGAGAGGATAGATACCTTCATAATACAACTATTGTAACTGATGCATCAAAAAGCTTAACAAAGTTGCAGCACCTAATGGAGGAATATTCAAATCAAAATTTTGACCAGCTAGCTCACATAATTAACAAAGCTGAAACTAGGCTTAATGATCTTAATAATTATTATGAACGCTTCAATTTTTATGGTGATAAAAACACTCCAAATTCAAAAGGAGTGATAAATTCGATAAAATTTCTTAGATCTGATTTTCTAAAGTTATTAAGTGCAGATTATCAGCATATTTTTGACAAAAAAATAAAGACCAAAGTAATAGAGTTGTTGGAGGAATCTAGGCGCAATTTGCTATTATTGGTTAATCGGCTTGAAACATCTTGTTATTTTGATGAAAATCTTATGTTTTGTTTGGAGGAAATTAAACAAAATAACACTCTGTATCTTTTTTCAAAAAAGAAAAATAAAGATACAAAGGAATTAGAGTATACCCCTTTCAATGAAGAAAACTTATCAGGGATTATTGCATCAAATTTACGTGCAATATACCGTAGTGAAAAACATGTCGCGGTAAATACAGAACTATTTTTAGGGTGTGGAAGAAGCGACATCACGGTAAAGTCTCATAATAAAATAATGGGGCATATTGAGTTTAAGCTTTTAAAAAAGCAAGAAGATGTGAAATTAAAAACAATAGATGGACTATTTCAGATATTTGATAGATACAGTGAAAGTGATGGCCTAGACAGTAGGTTTCATATGGGCCATTACCTAATATTGTTTGCTCATGATAAACGTATTGTTAAATTTATCGATAAAATCAATGAGGGAGTTCAACAATACGCAGCTAGGCAAAACTACTCTCTCACATTATTGAATGACTTCAAGAGCGAAAATAGGTTCACCTTTACTTTAACGCAATCAAGACCTCCTCTTTCCGATAAAGTTCGTGAAATAACAGTGGTCATCTGTAATTTGGAAGTGGATCATAACAGTCGAAGAGCTGAAGCTAGAAAAAAAGCTACCTATACACTCTAGGGTTATTGAAACAGAAATTAAAAGAGCTGAGCAAGCAGCAATGAATTGAATTAGATGGGTCTAGAAATCTACCTTTTTCCTCAACACTTTAGAAGCACCATGTTTTGTTTTACTATCCATTCTGCGGCGTTGAGAGCCTTTAGTTGGTTTCGTGGCTTTTCGAGACTTCCGCACAACTATCGCTGAAATAATTAGTTCCTTTAAGCGCTCCAAAGCTGCCTCTTTATTTAGTAACTGTGTTCTAAATTGCTGTGATTTAATTATGATTATACCCTCTGAAGTTATTCGACTATCAGATAGATTAAGCAGTTTTTCTTTATAGATAGCTGGTAGAGATGATCGCTTGATATCAAAACGCAGGTGAATAGCCGTAGCCACTTTATTTACATTCTGCCCTCCATTACCAGCTGATCTAATTGCGTTTAGTTCAATCTCCCAATCGGCAATAGTTACACTATTTGAGATTATTAGCATGTCACACCTATTTAGTCCGAAGTATTAACGATCATTTTTAAACTCTCTCTGTTAATCATCGAGAAGCAATTTTGCTAAGAATATCAAATAAACAGTCTTCAACATACAATAGATCCATATGTTGCTGGTTAAGCATTATAAAAAAGATTATTGTGAGAAATTAAGTGTCTTGCCCACAGATTTATGATATTTAAAAAATTATCATTGAGAGTTTAGGCTAGTGATTTTAATTTAGAGATTGATCAATATCTTGTTCAAATGCCGATAGTATTTGTTCGATTAAAAGCAACCCTTCAGTCATTGTCACTTCTTTATCTTTCAATTGCTGTTTAATGCATTGAACTTGCCGTTTAACAATTTTCACTGAATCATTTAATTGAACCGCATTATAGGTAGCACTGTATCCATGTAAGTCAGCAAATACTAAGTTGATATAGGTATTAAGCGAATGAATTTGTGTATGTCCTGTCCATTGCTGCAATTGCATCTTAAAGCGTTCTGTATGCAGTAAATGCTCACGAAACTTATCTGCTGAAGTGATATCTTTATGCTGTAAAATAATTTCTTTAAGTTTGTTTGTTATAAATGCGTGCCTATACAAGTGAGGGTGTAGCTCCCCTTTAATGCCTAATTCATATTTCCATTTGTTCATATACCTTGTCAATGTAGCACTCTGAAGTGCTTTTCCTGTAGTTAATGAAACAAATAAGTAACCATGGTCTTTTTCTTTACCTAATGTACGTTTTATGACTGCTTTACGTACTTTATTAATGTATTGCTTAATATCGGTAAGTAATGCAGAGGTCACAGGGATACTTCGAGTTACATCATCCCCCTGCTTTAATGTTGTTAGGGTTAAATGTGGGGTTACTCCTGATTTTATTGCATTATCAATATCTTTTACCGTAATTAAGTGATTTTCACTGACACGAGCCCCAAGCTCTTCTTGGCACTGATATAATGCTATATCACGAAGTCGTTTCTCACGGTTATCTTGAGTTTTTATATAATCCCATACTTTGAGTGAGTCATCTTCACTTACTGGAAATTTTTTTTTAACAGCATCCTTTGTTGGTATACAAGCATGGCTAATAACCTTAACTTCTTTTTTATGCTTAGAACCTTCGATTAATATTTGATGTTCTTTTATGGTGATTAGTATTGTGTTCTCTTTTCCCTTGCCAATAAAGTTATCGAGGTCATGGTAACTCTGTACAAAGCATAGAAAATCTAGGCATCTTTGTGCTATCTGAATGACATGATTGTTGCTACGAACAAGTTCACCAAATTTATCCCGCTCTCCTTGTAGCCCTTGAACAAAAAGTGTGAAAGTAGAATCAGTAAGTTGACTAAAGCGTAATTTGTTTCTGTAGCAAAAGCGTACTATGTGATGAATATGTTTTGCATAGGTTTTTAAAGTCCCTCCATTAATACGCCGAGACCTTACTAACACCAACTGTTTATGCATATACATATTTGCCTCAAAGCAAGGTGTATCGTCTTCGTAGGTGATGAAAGGGGTTTTGCTGGCATCAACCATTTGTAGTTTATGATTGAGCGGTGAGTAAAAATCCCAACGTTCAAAATCTGTCAAAAGGGAAACTGGCATTTACACTTCACCATCGAGTACATAGCTTAATTTGGCTTCAATCTTACGATTTAGCTCTTGATAACTAGATTTTTTTTTGTCCAACATCTCGTTTGAATAAGCCATTTTCTTAAGCTCACCTCGTAATTCAGTAATTATAGTACCTAATAAAAAATTACTTTTTTTCATTGTGATTAATTCAGACTCTAGTACATCAACTATATTTCTCAGTCCTGCTTTAGTTGCCTTGGTTGTCTTGCTGCCAACCTCAACTACCTCTATTGCATCTTTAGCATTAATTCGTAGTTCATCCAACTCTACAAACCCTCTTTCTAGCAATGACTCAGAGGCGCTTTTGAAGGTGTTTAGTGAGCAAGGGGAAATATCTCTTTCATGATCGCTGAATTTGGCTAACCCTTGCTGTGAACTCAGTGCTGTAATTAATGCATCAACATCCTTGAATTTTGAGGGGGTTTTAATTATTTCAAGTAATAATGACTTGGTTTCAATAATTTTTATTTGGTTTACTTCTAACGTTTTCATTGTTCAACCCTTAATCTAATTCTTTAACTTGAAGTGTTAATGTGAAGTCATTGATTTCCTGATCACCTTGCTGGATAGTGAAGAACTCTGGCTCTAAGGAGATAGTTCCATCCTCTAAAAGCTCAAGAACTTGAGACTCCAGTTTTTCTTGTTCCTTTAATTCATTGATATGCGGTATGGTGCTGTAATCAGAGGTATCTTCGTAATCGCTGGCTGCATCGGTTACGGTAGATAATGAAATGCTTTCATTATCTACCCCATAACGTTCTGCAAGTGCATTAGCTAACTCTTGCATGTTATCAAGCTTGTTTTTCTCCATTGCATCAATAATGTAAGTGGCTTTAATTCCGTTTAACACAGCACCTGTTTCACTTTCAGTTATGTAGTGGTAAAGATGTTCCATATCAGTATGGCCAAGCATCCAACGCAGGGTATCCAGTCCATCAAAGCCCTTTGACCAAAAAAATACCATTGCAAAAAATCGTCTGAGTTGGTGTTGTCTAATGTAATATCTACGTTGCTCACCATTTTCAAATATCACTAAAGGTAGTTCAAAGTAATCACAAATAGCATTCAAATGAGAATTATATGAACGTACATTAACCTTTCCAACTTTAAGTTTTATGGGGTCAATGTTATTAAATAACGATAACTTCGATTTAGTTAAGTTTGTTTTTATGAGCTCTTGATTAAATTGTTCTAGCTTCCAAATGATTAGAGCGAATGATCGAGGAATAGGGCGTTTAATAGATGAATTTTTCCCGTGCTTTCCACCATTACCAGATTTTTTTAAATTAGCCACTAATTCATACTCTGTTTTTTTTCCCTTTTTACTCGATGGGTCGATGTTAGGACACAAGTTTTGATGACTTTTAAGCATTATCAATTCGTCAATACGCTTTGCCATAATCACGCCTGTAAGGGTTTGAATTGAGCCTATCAGTACATTATAAAGATCAAATAGACTTTTATTATTACGTCTTTTTTCAAACACTCCATCTTCGCTGTAAGGTATTGATAACCTATCAACACCTATGTTACGCAGGTTATCGCAAATTAAAAATAAAGCATCTGTATTAGTCCATGCCCCTCGTTCAGTAGAGGGGATACTAGGGTCATGTTTTGGGCTTTTGTGTTGAAAGTAATTTTTATTAGAGTTTTTTTGGGTGCTTTTGGTTAAACCTTCGGTAAAAACAGACAGCACAGAGGTAAAAATAGAGTTTTGATATTCATGAGTAAATTCATAACAATTTTCAATTAAGTTAAAAACCATTTTGGGTGGTAATGTTTTAAATCGGCCTTTCTTTTTAAGCTTGACATGCTCTCTGATTCGAGAGCATGTTACAGATGCCATTGCACTTGGAAAATATTGGCTGGCATCATCTCTCCCATTAACTGTGTTTAACAGCTTAAGCACACTTATATAGTTTTCAATTAATGTTTCACTCATCTCCCCAGTTATATCTTCTGTACATGGGATACTTTTAAACTCTTTGTCTTCCACTTTTTCGATAAGTTTTAATTCTTCAAAAGTTGAAATACCTTTGCTATTAACAGGGATAATTTGACCGTCATAGATGAAGTTATGAAGAATAGCGGAATTTCCCTGGGGTTGATTTCGTATCGATATTCCACTCTTGCTTTTTTTGCTTTTAACTTCACCTTGGTAGTAACCAATAGTATTTAACCAACAGCATGCCTTTATCCTCTGTGTAACAGATAACCCAAGAGTTATCTCTTCAGGAAGCAATGTTCGAGCACAAAAAGGATGTTTGTTTTTAAATTCTTCCGCTTCATTCTCACTAATAATTGATATGTTTTTGAGCAAAGTTTCACGAACTTTATGGTTATAGTCATATAGCCCGTTTAGTGTGCCAGCAGTACCAAGCTTGACCATCAGAGACATTATAAAGTCCTCTGATAAAGCAGATAAATGCAACTTTGTAAGCTGGATACTCTCACCATGGATCAATATCGCATTAATAAGTGCAGTAATTAATTGAATACTAAAATTGACTGATACCCCTTTTTTGAATTTACCTCCATTCTCTCTGGGGTTATCTGTCGCAGTAATCCAATATTTAAAGGCATTAAGAAGCGGTTTGTGTCTTGGCTCAGTTAACTTGGAGTTATCTGCGAAGGCCACAGCACTCCAATCTATTGTTCTCGTAAACGTTTTATCATTATCTTTGATTTCTATATTCCAGGTACTTGCTGGAAAATCATTCAATAACCAATATGGCTTTTGTTCTTCATAATCGTAGATCCCCGTTACATTATTTGTTGCGAGCTTTAATACTCTGAAATCACCATTATCAACAGATGTTTGATGTAGTGACCACAGTTCAACTTCAGTAAGGTCTGACAAAGACTTAGATTCATCTAAGATGCTTTCAATTAATTTGAGTGAGATAAAACGTTCTCCTTAAATACTTCTAAATTCAAAGGGTTATTTAGTGCTGACTCGTAAAGGGGAATGGCTTCCTCAGGTGGCCTTCTGTATTTCTCACCTTTCTGACTTAATCTGAAATGATTTAATATGAACACTGCGGATTGATACCATTTATTGATAATAGGTAAAAATATTTCATCCTTTTTTGCACTATCAATAACGTTTTGAATAGCCAAAAGAACTTGTAGTAAAGGCGTACTCAACGTAAAGACTAATTCATCCAAATTGTTAATATATTCCTGATTCTCTTCTTCATTAGCATTAATGCGTTTAAGATTATCAGGTAAATCACCTAAACGATGATTATTGAGAAATTCATCAAGTGCGCTCTCATCAAAATCAAGAGCATCAAATAAATAAGGTGAATCTTTTAGCGCTTCAAAAATGATGGCATTTTGGAATTGACGAACCCATCGCTTGTTAAAGAAATCCATGAGTGGTTTAGGTAAGTAAACCTCCAACAGTTCCAAGCGTATTTCTTTATGTCCTAATGCTTCTGTGACTGCTCTAAGAGATTGTGTTTCCAAATATATTTGCAAGCCTCTTGCTTTACGAATGCTTCGAGGTGTGATGACTTTCGCTAAATTCATAGCACTACTCTGATTCAATAGAATCTGCTGATTCTTATCATAAGACTCTAACGCAAGTGACTTTTGGTACTGCCCATGAGCAGCTAGTTGCTGACCTAAATTTTTAGGGCGGCTTGCACCTTGCAGGGTGGCTGTTAACATCATATAACGCCAATCATTACCGTTAATGATTTTCAATGCGCTCCTTGTAAAGCTAGTATGTTCAATGAGAACATCAACGATGGTTTTAGAGTAATCGGTTAAGATGACTTCTTGTTGAGCAGTTGTTGCCCCTTTGCGGTTTTTAAAGCTTACAGCTATCCATTGTTTACCTGTTTGCTTTAATCCTACTTGATTTCCATTTTTATCGAATAGCTCCCATTCTTGAAGCCAACCTGGCGTAATTTTAGGGTGCTCTAAAATTAGGAGAGAGGCGATAACATTCAAGCTTTTAGTTGTTGGTAGGCTAAGCTCTTCTAATAAAGTTTCTCCCTGACCATTGAAGCCCAAAAAAGTTGATGTTCGACTACCAACAGCGAAACCATGGTGATGAAATGTAGCGACAGTGTTTTTTAAATAATCAATTCCGGTTGGTATTTTATCTTTTTTACCTGTATTGCTGGGGAGAGGCTTTATTTCACCATTTTCAATAAAATTGATATTACGTTCCTGTCGAAATTGAATATCTTTAAACATTTTTTTAGTTACAGTGCGTATGTGTTCAAGATCGAGATTTAAGCGCTGTTGAATCACTTCTAATGCAGTTTCATCTTTAATTTCTAAAGGAATATCACTAAGCCAGCGGTTCTTCTCTTCTTCTTTCAAGTCACCACCAATTGAAATAGAATGAGAGCTTGTTTTCGGCTCTTTAAACTCTGGCATTAAAAAAGGCTTTAATGGCTCTTCAAAAAAGCTCGATTCAATGAAACATTTACTAAATAAATGAATAGTCTTAGTCCAATTTTTTGTAAAACTTTTAGGATCATGATTGTTTATCATTGACTTAAACAACATGGAGTTTAGAACTTCTTCCATGAATAATGGCGAATTTTCACTTTTCAACGAGTGCTCTAAGGCTTCTTTAGTTTTGCAATGTAAAGTAAATTCATTTAGTAAAGCTACTAGCTTAGATAGTATGCTTGAGATCCTTGTTGTTTTATGAGTCCTAGTAAAGTTTGATATCGTAGTATTAATCAAAGAAGTAAATTCAGCACCATATGTATCGCACCATGTGGCTAGATGTACCATATGTGAATTTCCTAATTTATCTTTGCACGTCCAACCCGAGTAGTATTCAATAAGCTGAGTGTTGGTGGTTATGGATTGGTACAATGTAATACAACTATTTGTATCATCAACAAGCCTAGTGTCTGATATTTTAATGTTGTCTATGTGCATGCCGTAGCTAGAAGCGAATTCAGTAAATACTTTTTTAAAATAATGAGCGTACTTGTATCGAGCACCTAAAGAGGCTTTAACCTCTTTATAAACAAAACCAATAAATGCTGAAAGATGAGTATTTAGTATTTTTTCATTATTTCTGATATCTAATGCACTGTATAGAGTGTTTGATGTTCTAACGCTAATATCCACATAGCAGTAATATACATTTAAGCACGGAGCAATTTCGCTTCTCTTAGCTTTTGCCGCTGAGGAAAGGAGGCCTTTTATTTCCTCTATGTATTCAGTAGCCAAGACATTCTGAAGTCTTGGGAAGAAACTAAGTTGCTTAACTTGCATTTTTATTTTTAGACCTCATTAAATAAGTAGCTAAATAAAGGTTAGTAGTTTATTGACTGTTGTCAATGTTTATTTATGGTGCTTACTTTTGTAACTTGTTGTTTATAAAGTTCAAATGTTTTGTTGATAACTTTGTGGATTCTGGGAAGGCACAGTCTTTTAGAACGCAAGAAATGAACAAAGAAGATGCCCTGAAACGCTTAAAGGAATTTATTTTATCTGTAATGCTTGTGCAAAAAAAAAGGCGAGCTACCAAGCCGACTAAGGGATCTGTT
>Ga0209081_1000334_pt1 | contig 28376 bp, 25 predicted proteins | sample GOMGulsemesocosm_4_FD_184636 | JGI IMG/M metagenome (GOLD analysis project Ga0209081, IMG submission 184636) | Methane-oxidizing microbial communities from mesocosms in the Gulf of Mexico - GOM15B Gulf of Mexico (SPAdes) (version 2) | ecosystem: Environmental > Aquatic > Marine > Cold seeps... | reverse complement strand
CCATATGCCCACTTCCCATATCGTAATAATCTATAAGATTTTTATCTTGTGCTACTTCAACAACCTCTTCAAAAGGAACTTCAGAAGTAAAGCCTTCTATGCTGTAGTTTGATTTATGTACTTTCATTAACATACTTGTGTTTTCATTTATTGCATTTTCATAATCACGTAAGTGGGTTTTATTTGTAGTTCCTATTTCTTTTAATAAAGCACCACTTTGTTCCATCACATCAGGTACTCTAAAAGAACCGCCAATTTCAACCAACTCCCCACGACTCACTACTACTTCTTTATTTTTTGCAAAGGTATTCAGTACTAAAAAAACAGCACTGGCATTGTTGTTTACCACAATAGCATCTTCACAACCAGTTAGTTGAGTAAGGACTTTGGTTATATGTGCATATCTCTCACCACGTTTTCCTTTTTCCAAATCATATTCTAAGTTGTTGTAAGATGTTGCGATGGTTTTTACTTTATCAAAAACTTTTGGGTCAATAAGACTTCGTCCCAAGTTGGTATGAACAATAACTCCTGTTGCATTGATAACTTCTTGAAGTGATGGTTTAACTATTTGCTCATAATTATCTACAACTTCTTGGATTAGTGATGCTATTTCTAAAGTATCTAGTTTCTTTTCTAAAATTGCATTTCGAGTATCTGTGATCACTTCTTTGGCTATTTTACTCAATAGCGTAGGTGAATACGACTCAAACTCTTTGTATTTGATAAACTTATCAACTTGAGGAAGTTCTCTTAACAGTTTCATATATAGTTCTCTCTTAGTTTTGATTTATTATTAAGTATTTATAATGTACAATTCCAAACTTAATTGGGGGGTATGTGATCCTGGTGGACGCCACGGGCTTCAAATCCGATGGACCTATAGCTGACTATGGGTTGGGAGGTTCGATTCCTTCACCTTCTCGCCAATTAAACCACTTCTTAAAATTACTTATTTTTTAACATGAGATTTTACCCAAACATTACATTACAAAGACTTAACATACATATAATTATTATTCATCTATTATTGTATGTATAATATGACACAAAAAAACCACTTTTTTTTAATACAATAAATAATCAATATTTGTAAGGAATAAGATGACTATTAGACAAATGGTTAAACTTAATATTTTTTCAGTGATTGTATTCCTCTTAATAATACTTTTTGCAAACTATTGGGTGTCAGTAAATATTGAAAAAAATATAAATCATGGAAATAATATCTCAGAATATATTTTTTTACAAGATGAAATGAATGGTTATATATCAGATTTGGTCTTAACAAAAAGCAGTAGCGAATTAAATATTGTTAAAAATAAATTTGAAAATATATCTGTAAAGACCAATCTTCTGCACAAAAAACTTGAACTTTCTTTAAAAAAGACTGAATACTACAACTTAAATAAAGGTTTTTTCTCTAATGCTATTTTAAAAAATGATTTTGACAAACTTCTTAATAATAAAAACGATATTGCAAACATTTATGAAGTTTTATATGAGTTACAGAACAATAAAATAAAGATACTGAAAGGTTTTTCTGACACTTATCCCAATGAAAAAAAATATAGAAAAATTATTAGAAAAGAAATATTATCAAAAAATAATATGAATTTATTAATGAGTTTTAATGCAGCAAAATATTATAGCAAAGAAGCTCTTTTTCAGTATAAAGATGAAAAACACTTTTCTGAATGGGAAAATGAAGTAAAATCGTTAAAAGAAAAAATATATTTAAAAGAATTTGATACGTATTTAGGGATAGTAAGTAATTTAAGAACTTATATATTTCAATTAAATAATATCAATCAAGCTGAGTCTGTTTTGAGTACTAATATTGAAGATATAAGAAGAAGCAACAGAGAGCTTAATCGTAGAGTTAACAGCAGTATTGAAAACATATCCCGAGAGCTTTCTTCTGAACTTAATAATATGCTTTTAATTCTTATTCTTTTTGTAATAATAACCGTGATGTTATTGGGATATAAAATTTATAATAATATTGGATTATCCGTAGATGAAACCAAGGCGAAAATTGATTTTGAAATAAGTGAGAATAGAAAAAAAGATGAATTACTTTCCCACCAGTCTAAGTTGGTAGCCATGGGTGAGATGATGGGTAATATTGCCCACCAATGGAGGCAGCCTTTAAATGCCCTTGCTGGTAATGTTCAGTTTTTAAGAGAAGATTTTGAAGATGGAAGTATTGATGAGAAATTTGTGGATAAATATATTAAAGATAACATGGGATTTATTAATTTTATGTCAAAAACCATTGATGATTTTAGAAACTTTTTTCAAACAGATAAAATCAAAGCAGATTTTAGTATTTTAAAGTGTATAGAACAGCCCATAAATATTTTAAGACCACAATTAAAAGAATATCAAATTGATTTAGACCTTCGTGGTGATGATTTTATGGTACATGATTTGCAAAGCGAATTTCAACAAGTTATTTTAAATATTGTAAATAATGCAAAAGATGCACTCTTAGAAAATAAAATAAACAATCCTAAAATCAAAATTGAAACCTCGGTAAAGGACTCTTGTGGCTTTATTATTATTCAAGACAACGCAGGTGGGATTCCTGATGAAGTACTTAGCAGAGTTTTTGAACCTTATTTTACAACCAAAGAACAAGGAAAGGGTACAGGTATTGGGTTATTTATGTCAAAAATGATTGTGGTGGATAATATGCAAGGTGAAATATCTGTATGTAATACTGAGGAAGGTGCGTGTTTTAAGATTGAACTTAAAATAATTTAAATTTGGATTAATTAAATAGATATTTAATTATTTTTTTATACTAAACCAATATAATACCAAGAATTATCTCTATGCCACAGTTTTGACACTTTTTTGTCTTACAATAAAGAATACTTTTATAAGGTAATATAATGAGTGATACATTTTTAAAGCATGCAATTCTTTTATATGTTGAAGATGATGAAGTTATTAGGACTTTTTTGTCAAAAAGGCTGGAACCTCGGGTTAAGAAACTGTACTTGGCAAAAGATGGCCAAGATGGCTTAGCAAAATTCAAAGAATTTCAACCCGATATTGTATTAACTGATGTGACAATGCCCTTGATGAACGGAATTGAGATGTCCGAAGAAATCAAAAAAATTGACGAAAACATTCCTATTATTATTGCTTCTGCTCACAATGACTCAAAGTTTTTATTAGATGCAATTGCCCTTGGTATTGATGGATATCTACTCAAACCAATTGACAAGCGAAAACTCTTTGAAACCTTAGAAAAAAAAGTAAAAACCAATTTTCTTGAAAAAGAGTTGCAAAAGAAAAAACAACAACTTCTTCATCAGTCAAGATTTGCACTTTTGGGTGAAATGGTATCTATGATTGCACATCAATGGAGACAACCACTCAATCTAATTGCGCTTACAATGGCCAGTATTCGAATGAAGTTTATGTCTAATAAATTTGATTTAAGCACAGAAGAGGGAATTGGTGTTTTCACTCAAAAAGTTGAAACTGATTTGTCTAAGGTTGAAGATAGGGTGAGTGTATTGTCCTCTATTATTGATGACTTTGCAACTTTTTATAAGCCCAATGATGAAACAGATGTCTTTCATATCAATCACACTGTTCAAGAAACAGTTCAAAACTTTAAATCTTCCTTACAAGTGAGTAATATAACCATAACTGAAGCCTACAATAGTAGTAAAAACATAAAAATATACAAAGATGTTTTTATGCAAATTTGTATCAATCTTTTAAATAATTCACATGAAAACTTCACAGAAAAAGAGATAACAAATCCTGAAATATCCATTGAAACAAAAGATTATGAAGAAGGTGTAATTTTGAGCATTCAAGATAATGCAGGGGGAATTCCTTCAAATATCATTGAAAAAATATTTGATCCTTATTTTTCAACAAAAGTAGGAAAAAATGGAAATGGTTTGGGACTTTATATGTCCAAACTAGTCATTGAAGAGCATTTGCATGGTGAAATATCTGTGTCTAATGTCAATGGTGGTGCACAATTTACAATAAAACTGAAAGAATAATATTATGAATGATTTATTTAAACAAGTTAATCTTTTATACGTAGAAGATGACATTAATATAAGACCGATTTTTGAAAGATTTTTAAAAAGAAAAGTAAAAAATCTTTTTGTGGCAGGAGATGGACTTGAAGGGTATGAAATGTATCATGACCTTAAACCAGATCTAATTTTAACCGATATTAAAATGCCTAAAATGACAGGTATAGAAATGGCAAAAAAAATAAGAGAAACGGACAAAAATATTCCTATTGTTGTATTATCCGCACACTCTGAGTCTGACTTTTTTGTGGAAGCTATTGAAGCTGGAGTTTCAGGATATTTGATGAAACCCATTGATAAAAATAAGTTGTTTACTACTTTAGAGAGAAATATCAAAGTTGCTTTGTTTGAAAAAAATAGAAAAGAACAAGATGAGTTATTGCAAGATGTCATAGATATGCAACCCAGTATCGTTTTTCTTGGAAATACAGATAGAAGTATGTTATTTGCAAACAAAATATTTTTGGAATTTTTTGATTTAGATATCAATCTAAATGATATGGCAAATGATAAAAATTTAATGTATGAAGAACTCAAAAAGAAAAACAATGTAATCTTAAAAGATATCAGTACAGATGTCTTTTGGCTGGATTATATTTTTGAAGGAAGAAATGATTCTTTTGTGATCCAAATAGCTAAAGATGAAAAGAACTTGAATTTTTTAGTCAAAACCAAACATATTAAAAAACAATCCAGTGATGATGAATATACAATTATTATCACCTTAATAGAAATGACATGAGGGGTGTTGAATGAAAAATAAAATCTTGATTAACGCCTTACTTACTATTTTTATTGGACTTGTTATATCTGTTATTGTTTATAACTATACTGCCAATAATCTAGAAAAATCAAATGATTTAGAAATGGAACATCTGTTTAAACAAGAAACCAGTTTGATACAAAGAGAATTGGATATTAATATTGAGGTATTAGCTTCTTTAGGAAATCTGTTTAAATCTCAAAAAGATGTTACACGAGCACAGTTTAAAAAGTTTGTAAATGGCTCACTAAGTAAATATCAAAGTATACAAGCTTTAGAGTGGATTCCAAGAGTTCCTGATCACTTAAGATCCGCCTACGAGGAAAGAGCTGCTAAAGACTTAAACTTGGACTTTAAAATTAAAAGTAAAAACAGTGTTGGGAAAATGGTACCTGAAAAGACTAAAAAAGAGTATTTCCCAGTGTATTATGTTGAGCCACTCTTGGGAAATCTAAAAGCTGTTGGTTTTGATTTGTCTTCAAGTGCAACGAGACTGGCATCCCTAGACCAATCGAGAAAAAGTAAAAGAAGTTCTGCAACTGCTAGAATTAAACTGGTACAAGAAAAAGGTCAGCAATTTGGATTTTTGGTATTTTTACCCGTTTGGGAAACAGACAAAGAAGAAATGCTAAAAGGTTTTGCCTTGGGTGTTTATAGAGTTGGAGATATGTTAGATACAGCATTACGAAATGTTAAGGCTCAAAGTAATTTACTGGACATTTGGCTAGTGGATACAACTGATGCTTCTTCTTCTTCTTCTTCTGTGACAAATGAGAAAAGTCTTTTATATACCAATACAAAAGTATCTGTGGTTGAAAAAGATGCTCTTAATGCCAACATATTTATAGAAGGACGTATCTGGACCTTATATGTAAAACCAAGTGAGGAATTTGTCCGAAAAAATAGTAGCTCTTTACCTGGCATCTTTTTTATGGTTTCTTTTATTATTGTGATGTTGGTGGGGTATATTATTTCTCTTAAAACCTTAAAAGCAAAAGAACTAGAAGCTCTTGTTAAAGAAAAAACAAAAGACTTAGAAGCATCATACAAAGAAATTGAAGATTTTAATCTTACTTTGACCCATAAGGTAGAAGAGGCTGTTGAAGAAAACCAACAAAAAGATAGATTACTATTAGAACAATCAAAGCTGGCAGCTATGGGTGAAATGATAGGTGCTATTGCTCATCAATGGAGACAGCCTTTAAATGCTTTGGCAATGAGAATTCAGTTTATAGAAGATGACTTTGATGATGACATTATTGACAAAGAGTATATTCAAGAGCACTCACAAGAGAGTATGAAATTGGTAAACTTTATGTCAAAAACCATTGATGATTTTAGAAACTTTTTTACCATTGATAAAATCAAAGGGGATTTTACCGTTAAAGAGAAAATTGATGAAACAGCCAATATGTTGAGTGGACAGTTAGACAACCATAATATTTCTGTGGAAACAAACGGTACTGATTTTACAATTCATGGTTTTTCAAGTGAGTTTCAACAAGTGGTGCTAAATATTATAAATAATGCTAAAGATGCCATGATTGAAAAAGAGATGGAAGAAGGAAAAATTCAGATCCATTTATTGGAAAGTGAAGGGAAAGGCCAAATACGAATAAAAGATAATGCAGGTGGAATTCCTCAAGATGTTATTAAAAGAATATTTGAGCCATACTTTACAACCAAAGAGCAAGGAAAAGGAACTGGACTTGGCTTATATATGTCAAAGATGATTATTGAAGATAATATGAAAGGCTCTTTGAGAGTTGAAAATGTGGAAGGTGGAGCTATGTTTATCATAGAAATTGAGGTTCAACATGAGTAGTTTATTGAGTACATTAAATGTTCTATATGTAGAAGATGATGCCGATATACGCTCTATTTTACAGCGAGCATTAGAGAGAAGAGTAAAAAATCTTTATGTGGGGATTGATGGTCTTGATGGCTTTGAACTTTTTGAAAAACACAGACCTGATATTATTTTAACAGATATAAAAATGCCAAAAATGAACGGTATTAATATGGCCAAAAGAATCAAAGAGATTGATAAAGAGGTCCCTATCATTGTTCTATCTGCTCACAGTGAGACCAATTATTTTTTGGAAGCCATTGAGAATGGAATATCGGGATATTTATTAAAGCCTTTGGACAAACAAAAACTTTATGATATTTTAGAAGAAAATGCAAAAATAGTACTCTTTGGCCGAGAAAAAAAGCAACATGAACTTTTACTCCAAGAAGTTATTGAATTGCAGCCCAGTATTATATTTTCAGCTGATAATCAAAAGTCAGCATTGTTTTTAAACAAACTCTTCGTTGATAATTTTACAGTTGAAGATTTTGATATGGAAGATTATGATAGGGATTCTATTTATTCTCAGGTGAAGGAGTTTAATAATACTACCTTAGTTGATGGCGATAAAGATATGTTTTGGTTGGATTATATTTTTGAGAATCCCAATACTTCTTTTCGTGTGAGTGTTCAAAAAAAGGATTCAGAATCACTCTTTTATGTTAGAACAAAACTGGTACATCCTGAATCAATAGGTAAAGTGGTGATTGTAATCACCTTAGTGGAATTGTAAATTAGGAATCAATATGAATATAGAAAATGACAATTACTTAAAAGGCAATAGAAGAAATACTTATATTATCATTGCTGTATTGTTAACAATTTTATATATTTATTTAAGAGGAAGTGATTGGCAAGGAACAAAAAACTTGCATACAGTTATGGAATCTGTTTCAACTGTACTTGCTTGGATGGTTGGGATTACTTCTTTGATACGATTCTATTCCAATAAACAAGAGTTTTTGTATTTGTTCATTGGTGCTGGTTTTTTTGGCACTGGATTCTTAGACGCCTACCACGCTGTCGTTACTTCTGCTTTTTTTGATGTATATTTTCCTTCACCTTCTGAGAGTTTGATTCCCTGGAGTTGGATTGCATCACGATTGTACTTATCTGTTTTGCTATTTCTTGGGTGGTATTATTGGTTTACTTATGCTAAAAATGTAGCAACATTAACTATTGATGAGAAAAAGATTTATCTAATAGCTACGATTAGCACCTTAATAACCTTCTTGTTTTTTGCTTTTGTTCCCCTTCCACGTGCTTATTATGATGAATATTTTTTTCATAGACCTGAAGAATTTTTACCTGCACTATTTTTTGCCTTGGCTTTAATTGGATTTTACAAGAAGGGCACATGGAAGCATGACTTTTTTGAACACTGGTTGGTTATTGCTTTGGTGGTTAACCTTGTATCTCAGGTAGTGTTTATGTCATTTTCTGGGCATTTGTTTGATATGGAGTTTGATGCAGCACATTTCTTGAAAAAAGTAAGTTATATTTGTGTTTTGGTTGGTTTATATTTTAGTATGTTCAATCTATTTCAAAAAGCTGATAATATGAAAAAGATATTGGAAATTAAAATTGATGAAGCACTTAATGTTAATATTGAACAAACCAAAGAATTAGAAGACTTTACAAAAAGTTTGGAAAAGGAAGTAGATAAAAAAACTTATGATTTAAAACAAATTAACAAAAATTTTGAAAATTTATTGTCCAAATTTGATAGAAACGTTATTGCTTCAAGAACGGACGAAAAAGGTTTTATTACTTATGCTACGCAAGCCTTTTCTACAATTAGTGGATATAGTAAGTATGAGCTCATTGGTTCAAATCACCGTATTGTAAAACATCCTGATATGGATAAAATTGTTTATGAAAGACTGTGGGCTACAATTTCTGCTGGATATGAATTTACAGGGGAAATTTTAAATAAAAAAAAAGACGGTGGTTTTTATTGGGTAAATGTGTTAATTACTCCTGAGTTTAATGAGCAGAAAAAAATAGTAGGTTATTTTGCTATTAGAGTTGATATTACTGCGCAAAAAGAACTTGAACTGTTTAATGCTTCTTTAGAAAATACAGTAAGTGAAGCCATTGAATCAAGCAGTAAAAAAGATAAAATTTTAGCGCAGCAATCTAAACTTGCAGCCATGGGTGAAATGGTTGGCTCAATTGCACACCAATGGAGACAACCACTTAATGCTTTAGCTATGAGAGTGCAGTTTTTAGAAGATGATTTTGAAGATGGTATTATTGATATGCCTTATATACAAGAACATGCTACTGAAAACATGAAGTTGGTTAACTTTATGTCAAAAACAATAGATGATTTTAGAAACTTTTTTAGAGTAGATAAAATTAAAAAGCAGTTTTGTATCGTTGAGACTTTAAATGTAGTATTGAACTTGATATCCACCCAATTAGAGGATCATAATATCAAAATAGATATACTTGGTGATGAGAGTTGTGAAATTGTTGGTTTTGAATCAGAATTTCAACAAGTTGTTATTAATATAATAAACAATGCAAAAGATGTTTTTGTTGAAAAAGATCAAAAAGATGCACAAATTACTGTTAATGTACAAAAAGAACAAGAGGATGTATTCGTGACTATTTCTGATAATGCTGGGGGTATCCCCGATGATGTTATTAATAGAATTTTTGAACCTTATTTTACAACTAAGGAGCAAGGAAAAGGTACAGGACTTGGTCTTTATATGTCGAAAATGATTATTGAAGATAATATGCATGGTTCCTTGAAAGTTGAAAATACTAGAACTGGTGCATTGTTTACTATAAAATTAGGAATAAATGATGAATAATTACCTAGAAGAAGTAACTTTATTATATGTTGAGGACTCATTGGCCATTCGAGAAATATTATCTGCTCGATTAAAAAAGAAAGTCAAGAAGCTTATTGTTGCTGAAGATGGAGAAGAGGGCTTAGCCAAATTTAAAGAATACAAACCTGATATGATTTTAACTGATGTTACTATGCCCAAAATGGATGGTATTGAAATGGCTCGAAAAATCAAAGAGGTCGATTCTTACATTCCTATTATAATTCTCTCAGCTCACAATGACTCTACTTATTTACTCGAAGCCATTGAGCTTGGAATTTCAGGTTATTTACTAAAACCAGTAGATAGAGAAAAGATGACTATTCTTCTTGAAACTTACGCAAGAACTGTTGTTTTAGATAAAATTAATAAACAACAACAAGAGCAAATTTTACAACAGCAAAGTATCTTACAAAATATAATTGATACAGATGCCAATATAAATTTTGTAACCAACTTTGATAGTATATCTTTTGCAAATAGCTCATTTTTGAGATTTTTTAATGTGAAAGACATTGAAGGTTTTGAAAATAAATTTGCAAGTATTGAAAGTGTTTTTATGGAACATGATGATTATGTCTATCCTACTATGATTGGTTCATGCAATAAAGATAATGACAAAACTTGTTTTGGAGAATTGTTTTTCAAAAGAATCAAAAATATTGATGAGTCAAAAAGAGTGGTTTTAATGATGGATAAAACAATGGAACCCAAATCTTTTTATATCAATATTTCTGTCATAGATGCCAATAAGCATATTTACTTAATCGCTTTAACTGATATTACAAAAATGACCATTGAAAAAGTTAATATTGAGCAAAAAGCGTATTACGATGGTTTAACAGGTGTTTATAATAGAAATAAATTAAATGAATTTTTTGAACAAGAATTACTCAGAGTTGAAAGATATAAACACAACTTATCCGTGGCAATTATAGATATTGACCATTTTAAAAACTTTAATGATACCCATGGACATTTGGTTGGTGATGAGGTCTTAATTATGTTGGCACAACAAGTAGAGAAAAAAGTTCGTAAAACAGATGTCTTTGCACGTTGGGGTGGAGAAGAATTTGTGATTCTTTTTGTGGAAACTGGTGTTGTCGATGCCGAAGTCACTGCCAATAACATACGAGAGCACATCGGAAAACTCTCACATAAAACAGCAGGAGCTGTAACTGCTAGTTTTGGGTTAACACAATATAAAGAAGGAGATACCCTGGAGTCATTATTTAAGCGTTGTGATGATGCCTTATATGTGGCAAAAGATAATGGAAGAAATAGAGTAGAAGTAAAATAGACGTAATTAAGTTTATTTCTCTTCTATTTTTTCTAAAACCTCTTTCAAAACATCTATAATGCCTTTTTTATAATCTCCATCCTTTAAAAACTTTATTTCATCACTTTTTGATTTTAAATATAAAATAAATTCTTCCTTTAAGTTTTCTTCTTGTTTTATATAATAATAACTTAAATTATTTATCCATTCATAAGTAGTGATTCTACCTTTTCTATATTTAGGAGAGCCTCGTTCCTTCTGCTTTCCATACTTATATGGAACCATATAAGTGAAACAGTGTTGACTTATGTTTTCAAGAATATTTCTGGTTGATTTTTTCTTTAAGTTTTTCATGCTCAAATTATACAATAACATTGCATAATGTAATATTATGTCATATTGTAATGAAAATAAACATTTCTTTCTTAGAAATAAAAGTACTCTGAAATAGTAAATGGTTACTTAGATTAGGAGGAATATAATTAGTATAAGTAAAGGACCCCTCTTTAAGTTTAAATGGCTTATTTGAACTTTTAGAGTAGCCCTCAATTCTAATTATTCTTGTAATAATGAGGAGGGAAACATGAAAGCATTAATTATTGCATTTTTTGTATTTTTTAATATATTGAATGCTACAACAACAGTTTTTGGCCAGAACACGTATTACAAAGGTGTCATGGCTTTTCAGTCTAAACACTTTGGATATGCGTTTTTAAACTTTCAAAAATCTGCAAACAAAACAAATCCCTATTCACAGTATTATCTTGGTTTTATGTACCAAAATGGTGTTGGAGTTGTGCAAAACCATCAGTTAGCAAACTTTTGGTATGAGAAATCAGCACGTCAAGGAAATATGGATGCTCAGTTTAATCTTTTTTGGGTTTATTATACGGGTAAAGGCACAAAAGCAAATTTTGGAAAAGCTGTATATTGGTTGAAAAGCTCAGCCTCGCAAGGGAATAGATTTGCTCAATACAATCTTTTTTCGTTGTATTATAATGGGCACATTGTGTCTCAAGATGCTAAAAAAGCATTTTATTGGGTAGAAAAAGCTGCTAACCAAGGATATGAAGAAGCTCAATATAGTTTGGCGTTAATGTACTTAAGAGCTGATGGTGTTGAAAAAAGCATGAAAAAAGCCAGATATTGGATACAAAAAGCTGTCAACCGTGGGCATAAAAACTCAATTGCAGTTATGGCAAAATATGAATTATGGAAATATTAGTTTGATAATTGATTATAAAGACACCGTAACGAGTAAAACTATACTCGTTACAAGTTAAGTTAATTAGTTACAAATACTAATTGATTAATATACTTCGATGTCTTTAGTTCTTTTAGGAACTACTTCTCCAATAATCTTTGCATATCCAAAAGTTAAATCTTGGATTTTATTTAGAAAATCTTGGGCATCATCTTTATGAATACTCACTAATAATCCCCCTGAAGTTTGTGCATCAAAAAGAAGTGTTTTTGTTGCAAAATCTAAGTCATTTTTAAATTCAATTTTATCTTCTAAGTAGATTTGGTTTTTCTTTGTACCACCTGGAATTATTCTCTCATTTGCTTTAACTTTTGCAATCTCCAACATGGGAACATTACTTGAATCAATACTTAAAGAAATATCCTCATTACAACTTTCCATTGCATGGCCCAATAGTCCAAATCCTGTGATATCAGTACAAGCATTTACTCTAAATTCTCTCATGATTTGAGAAGTCTTATGATTTAAAGCTGCCATTATTTTAACCGCTTCTCCCATAGAATCCATATCAAGTAAATCTCTTTTAATAGCAGTAGTTAATACTCCCATTCCAAGAGGTTTTGTTAGAACCAAAACATCGCCAGGTTTTGCACCGTTATTTCTAAGTACTTTAGAAGGATGAATGATCCCTGTCACACTCAGACCATAATACATTTCAGGTGACTCAATAGTATGACCACCTAATAATACACCACCACATTCTTTAATCTTGTCATTTCCACCACGCAAAATTTCACCTAAAGCTTCTTGTGGAAGATTACATTTATCAAAACCAACTATATTCATAGCCGTTTTAACTTCTGCACCCATTGCAAAAACATCACTTAATGAGTTTGCAGCAGCTATTTGACCATAGATATATGGATCATCAACAACAGGAGTGATAAAATCCAATGTTTGTACAATCGCTTCGTTTTCGTTTATTTTATAGACTGCTGCATCTTCGCTTTTTTCAAAACCTACAACAATATTTTCATCATTTGGAACAAGACCGCTAATTACTTGTTTAAGATCCCCCGGACCCATTTTAGCGGCTCACCCTGCTGCTTTGACGAACTTTGTCAGTTTATACTGATTGTTCATTTATCCTCCTTGTTTAATTTGATTGGATTTTACTTGTATTTGGATTAAACAATTATTAGCCCACAAATAAGGCAGTATAAAGACTGCTTAGAATTGGTATTGAAAATAGTCCCACTATAGTAATAATTCTATTTTTTCTAGCTGCTTCTTTTTTACTTTGAAAGGCACCAAAGTTAAATTCAATTGCTGGCCATAGACGCATAATTTTATCTTTTAAAGCAACTGAGAAAAAGAACGCAGGAATTAAACTACCAATATAAATTATGATTAATAAACCATGTAGTTTGTCCAGAAATTTGTTTATCAAGACATTTTCTTCTCCTGGGTTATAAAATATAAGATATGTAACCCCTGCTAAAATAGCCAAAAGGGAAATAAAAGTAATGGTTTGCACATATAAAAGTGAAAACAGACCCTTTAGTTTAAAAACACTGCTATTTTGTTCTTGAACTTTACCAAATAAACCTTCGACTTTTTCTAAGGTTTGCATAACCCAAGATTCATCTTTAGCTTCTATTTTAAACTCATTGGCATGATCTGTTTGATTACCTTGAGTTATGGTACATTCCATAAACTTATCTTCATTTGAGTTATTTTTAATTTGAATGCTTTGTAGATCTTTTAATTCAAAGTTTTGGGTTTGTTTTAAAGCTTCTGATGAGTTAAAAGTGATTTTCTCTTCATTTGTAGTTGTAAGTACTAAATCAAAATTCAAATTGTTTGTTTCAAATAAACCAATGATATTAATAATATCATCTTGAGAAAATATTTTATTGTTAAAATTAATAACTTTACTTGTCATATTGTCCATTTTTTAATCCTTATAATATATGTAATAAATTTGTTTTATTCATTAAAGCTGAATAAAAATTTATAGTACATAATCATAGATAAAAACAAAGTTATACTAGAGGATAATTAATATGTTTTTTTCTAAAATCATTATAATTATGATAAAATTATAGATGATATAGGAGTAGGTATGAAAATAGAATACTCAGGTCCCAAACCCATTATATCTCAGCATGGAATATCTTTTAAAGAGGGCAAAGAAGACAAGTATATATACTTAAAACACTCTCTTCAAATTTTAAAAGCCATAAGTCACGAATACAATAAAGACCAAAACTACTCATATTACATTAAAACTGATGATTTAAGTGAAGATGAAATGATTTCCATGGTTTTAAAATTTCATCCTGATATTAAAAGTGTTTTAAATATTGAAGTGAATAGTTATAACCAATACTTACGAAGTGAAGAATGTAAGGTAAAAGACAATCATACTCTAGAAGAAGAAGAAAAAAAAGTATATTTAAACAATTTGAAAATAATGGAAAAGTACAAGATTCAGAGAATGAAAAATAAGCTTTTTTATAAACACATCATAGAAACCATCAAAGAGCAGATACACGAACACAAAATCAAAGAATTAACCGCACCTTTTAACGAAAAGTTTTGGCATATTTTCCAAACTGTACAAGGAGAATTGTCTTCTTCTAAAAACACAGTTGAGTCTGAAATTAAAGTCAAAGACGATGAGTATTTAACAATTACGCTTTTAGTTAGAAATTTATAGTTAAGGATTAGTGATGAGCTATAGAGTCGAGAAAGATGAAATGGGTGAAATTAAAGTACCTACTCAAAAATACTGGGCGGCATCAACTCAAAGAAGTATTGAAAATTTTTCTATTGGAACAGAAAAAGTTCCTTTGGAAATTATTCGTGGCTTTGCAATATTGAAAAAATCATGTGCCTTGGTCAATAGTAAACATGAAAAACTCTCTTCTGCAAAAGCAGCAGCTATTTTACAAGTTTGTGATGAGATTATTAATAGTGAGCTAGACGATAACTTTCCTTTGTTGCTCTGGCAATCAGGTAGTGGTCTTCAAACTAACATGAATGTAAATGAAGTCATAGCTCTTAGAGCTACTCAAATATTGGGTGTTGGATTAGATGACAGCCTTGCTGTTTGTGCCAAAAAAGATGTAAATCAGTCACAAAAATCCAATGATGCCTATCCAATAGCTATGAGAATATCTTTTGTTCAAGAGCTTGAAAATAGACTGATACCTGCTCTTAAAACATTAAAACATACCCTCCTAATTAAAGTAGATCACTGCAATACAAATGAAACAGAAGAAGAGAAATCTTGTGAGAACGTCTTGCCTTCAAATATAAAAGAAGAGTTGGGTATTTGTATTGAGATGTTAAATAAAGCAAAAAAACAATTAAAGCAGAGTTTGAAATATTTACAAGAGATGGTCGTTTGTAGTAATTGTACAGTCATACAAGAAAATGACTCTAAAAGTTTTTCGAAGATGGTTTCTAAGGTGATTAACAAACAAATGGGATCAAGAAGGAAATATAAAACCTATCCTAAAAAGTTTCATGGTTTGACATCTTATGATGCAGAGGTAATGTTAAGTGGTACATTAAACGCTTTGGCGTCAAACTTAATGAAAATGTCAAATGACATACAGCATTTATCCCAAGAAAAGAAAAGTGAAGACTACGAATTATTTGAAAACCAAAAATTAATACAATGTGAAGCCATGAGTATGGTATGTGCCCAAGTGATGGGAAATCACACCACTATTAGCGTAGCAGCATCCCAAGGAAATTTTGAATTAAATATATTTAAACCCGTGATTGCTTATAATCTTTTGCAGTCAATTCGATTGTTAAGTGATATTCTGGTTTCTTTTAACGACAGTTGCGAAGTGGATATTGAAGTGATTGATAAAGAAGAAAAAGTAAGCGAAACAAAGTTAACTAAGGACAATTAGGGTAAATATAAAGTCAAATTATTTTGACTCCTTAAGTTAACTGTTATACAAAAAACAATATTATTCCATACATAAATGCATTAACCTAAGGCTTAGGTTTGACATAAAGAGTGCCAAATATTACACTAACTACTTTATTTCTCATTTCAATGCTTCAAAACAATTGAGGTAAAACCCCATGAAAAAAATTATACTGGCATTTTTACTATGCCTATCACCACTATTGGCTAAAACATTTACGTTTACAGCAATCCCTGATCAAGATGAAACCATGTTAAAAGAGCGATTCTCAAAGCTTGCTACTTATTTATCAGGTGAGCTTAATGTTGACGTTAAATTTATCCCTGTTAAGTCATATGCAGCTTCAATTAGTGCTTTTAGAAACAATCAAGTACAACTGGCTTGGTTTGGTGGATTATCAGGTGTAAGAGCTAGACAACTGGTACCAAATTCTTATGCAATCGTACAAGGTGAATCAGACCCACAGTTTCATACGTATTTAATCGCAAATACAAAAACTGGAATTGAAAACTCAATGAAGTTTCCAAAAGACATTAAAGGTAAAACGTTTACTTTTGGTTCAAAAGGTTCTACTTCAGGACGTTTAATGCCAGAGTTTTATATCAGAAAACACATGAACAATACACCTAAAAATGTTTTTAACAAAGTAGGATTCTCAGGAAACCATTCAAAAACAATTTCACTGGTTCAAAGTGGAGCTTATGAAGTTGGTGCTGTTAACTTTAAAGTTTGGGATAGAGAACTTAAAAATGGAAACATTGATACATCTAAAGTAAAAGTTATTTGGAAAACACCTGCTTATCCTGATTATCAGTTTACAATTAGAGGCGATGTGAATAAAGAATTCGGTATTGGGTTTGCCAAAAAAGTACAAGCAGCGTTACTAAAACTTGATGATAAAGAAATTTTAGATGCAATGCCAAGAAAACGTTTAATTAAAGCAAAGAGTTCAGATTTTGATCCTATTTTAAAAGTAGGAAAACAAATTGGATTAATCGATTAAATCATGATTTTACTAGATAAAGAGAGTTTATATTATAAAGACAAAATTGTTTTAGATAATATCTCTTTGTCTATTAATAAAGGCGAAAAAGTTGCACTTCTTGGAAAAAGTGGAAGTGGTAAATCTACACTTTTAAAACGCCTTTATGAACTCAATCCACAAGACTCTTCCTACATCCCACAAGAGTTGGGTTTAGTAAATTCTTTAAGTGTTTTTCACAATATCTATATTGCAAATTTAGATAAATACTCAACTTTTTATAATATAAGAAATCTTATAAAACCAGCACAGCAAGAAATAAATATCATTGAACCTATCTTAGAAGAATTATATATGGGTGAGCTGATGTTTCAAAAAGCAGGAGAATTATCTGGTGGTCAAAAACAACGAACTGCAATAGGTAGAGCCATGTTGCAAGGGCATAAAGTCTTACTTGCCGATGAGCCAATCTCTGCTTTGGATGAGTTTGTGACACAGAAAGTTTTAAGCAGTATAGCCTCGAAATTTGAAACCATAGTATGTGCTTTGCATAATGTTGATGTAGCATTGGAATACTATGATAGAGTCATTGGAATTAAAGATGGGAAAATTGTTTTAGATAAACAATGCTCGCACATTACTAATGCTGATACCCAACATCTATACCATGTCTGTGATGACCAGTTCTAAAAATTTAAACGTCACTATTATTTTTGCATTCATTTTCGTGATTGCTTTTATTAATGCTGATTTCTCCATCTCCACACTTGACCCCTTATCTGAAATAAATAAGTTTTTTTCAGGAATCACACAAATTGAGTTTTCCAAAATAACGATTTATTATGATGCCATTATCAATACGGTTAGAATTGCAGTGGTGGCTATTTTTGTTTCTGCATTTTTGGGTTTTATTTTGGCCATGTATTTTCACTTTATGATTGTAAGAGTATGTCTGGCTTTTGTTCGCTCTATTCATGAACTGTTTTGGGCACTGTTGTTTTTGCAAATCTTTGGCTTAAATACTATGACAGCACTATTGGCAATTATTTTACCCTATAGTGCAACGCTGGGAAAAGTCTATTTTGAAATTCTAGAAGAATATGATGTCTTTCCCAAAGAGTTGCAATCTTCAAAGGCAAGCAGACTCTCAACTTTTATATATACCAAACTTCCTGATGCCTTGCCTCAACTCTTATCATATACACGATATCGTTTTGAATGTGCTTTAAAATCAACAGCCATTCTTGGATTTATAGGCTTAACAACGTTAGGTTACTATATGCAAGGCTCATTTATGCAAGGCTATTATGGGGATGTATGGTTATTATTGATTATTTTTTATATCATCATTGCCAGTATAAAATATTGGTTTAACAAGTATTTGGCACCTTTTTTACTGATGATGAGTTTATACACCCTAGATGATTTCTCTGGTTTTAATCTAGACAATTTTATGCGTTTCATAACTGAAGATATTGTTCCCTCACCCATAAGAAAAAATGAAAGTCTTTTTGAAGTGTATGCTTGGTTTGAAAATATAGCTGTAAATGAGATCATGCCAGGAATTTTTAATACCATAGTGTTAACGCAGGTTTCACTAATAATGACTGGGTTATTGGCCTTGGTATTTTTTCCTTTTATTTCTAAATACTTTGTAAATAAGCCCAGTAATGTTTTTGGAAATATAGTATTGGTGATATTTCGGTCAACACCAGAGTATATATTGGCTTACTTATTTCTTCAAATCTGGGGTCCTTCAATGCTTCCAGCAGTCATTGCCTTGTCCTTACACAATGGAGCTATTATTGGTTTTATTATGGGTGAGCAATCCAATGAAGTGAAGTTGAGAAGTGACAGTACAAAGAGAAAAATAGAGTTATATTTCTTCGAAATCGTGCCAAGAATCTATAGCTCCTTTTTAGCTTTTTTATTTTATCGATGGGAAGTGATTATGAGGGAGAGTGCAATATTGGGAATTCTTGGAATTGCTACCCTTGGTTTTTATGTGGACTCAGCAATTGCTGATATTAGATTGGACAAAGTAGTTATACTATTATTTTTTATTGCACTGCTCAATATTTTGGTTGATACAATTTCAAGAAAAGTTAGAGCTTATCTTCGTATAAATACTACTGTTAAAAGTTCTTGCGATTTGGTCTAGACACCAATGAGTACTTAGGTATTTATTGGGTATGATTGGTACAATTATTTTTAAGGATTAGATATGGCAGACTTTAACGAATTTCCTTCATTTCCGCAAGATTGTAGTTCTTTGTTATCTAAACATTTAACCAAAGAAGTTTTTGATGAGTTGGAAAATAAAACCACACCTTATGGTTTTACTTTAAAACGTGCAATTAATTCGGGACTGCAAAATTTTGACAGTGGTATTGGTGTATACGCAGGAGATATGGAATCATACTCCTTATTCGCGCCTCTTTTTGATTCAATTATAAAAGAATATCATGGTTTTCAAAAAGAAGATTATCACAAAAGTAATTTAAATCCAGATGATTTAATTGCTCCAAATCCTGACAGCAATGGAAAGTATATCTTATCCACACGAATACGAGTAGGGCGAAACTTTGCCAATATGCCTTTAGGCCCTGCCATTTCAAATGAGCAAAGAGATGAGATTCAAAGGGAAGCATGGAATGCACTTAATGCTCTTGATGGAAAGCTTGAAGGAACTTATTATCCTTTAGATGGGATGAGTGAAGAAGTACGAAATGACTTAATCGATGATCATTTTTTATTTAAAGCAGGAGATAGATTTCTTGAAGCTGCTGGTCTCAATGACAACTGGCCTTATGGTCGTGGAATTTTTCATAACAATGAAAAGACATTTTTGGTTTGGGTTAATGAAGAAGATCAATTAAGAATTATTTCTATGCAAAGTGGTGGGGATATCAAAGAAGTTTTCACTCGACTTACAACTGCAATTTCAAAACTTGAAGAACAACTCACATTTTCATATAATGAGCATTTGGGATACATCACAAGCTGCCCAACAAACCTGGGTACAGCAATGCGAGCAAGTGTTCATATTAAACTGCCACACTTAGCACAAGATATGAAACGATTTGAAGAAATTACCAATAAGTATTTTTTACAAATTAGAGGTATACATGGGGAACATTCACAAAGTGAGGGTGGTATTTATGATATCAGTAACAAAAGACGATTGGGCGTGACTGAAGTACAGTGTGTTCAAGATATGCACGATGGTGTGGTTGCACTCATACAAGCAGAAAAAGACTTAGAAGAATAGTCTTTTAATAAACAAGGGAATAGCTAATATTCTTCTTGTTTATTTTTCTTTTTCTATTAGCTTGATAATGCACTCTTCAATGAGTCTAAAAACCTTATCATAACCTTCAAATCCATCAAAAAAATATGGATCAGGAATGTCTGGATTTCCTTCTATATAATTCCCAAGTTTTACTACATTGGTACAACCCAGACTTTTCACATCAGTAACATTTTTTTCATCTAATCCCACAAGTAAATCAAACTCTTTAAAATCTTTTTTTGTAACTTGTCTGGCTTTTAACTCTGAAATGTCAATACCAAATTCTAAGGAGACTTTTTGAGCATAAGGATAAGGTTCCTCACCCACATGCCAATCTCCAGTTCCAGCACCATCAACGACAATATCTAAGTTGTTTTTTTTAATATAATCTCTAGCAATTCCTTCAGCTAAGGGTGATCTACAAATATTTCCTAAACATACAAATAGTATTTTTTTCATATTGGTTTCCTATAAGGCTTCTAAAGACTTTTGGTCAAAACGATAGGTTTTATGTTGTGTCTTGGTTAAAATCTTTTTTTCTGCCAGCTCTTTAAAGAGTTTAATCAAAGTTGGTTTACTGATACTTATTTTTTCCATGATTTCTGCATATGAAGCAATAAGTAAATTGTCATTATTTAAATTGTTGAAAATGTAATTAACCACTTCAACTTGTTTACTATCAGTCACTGCTGAAATTGTTTTAATCATATTTTGGTTCTTTTGAATCTCTTTTTGTTGAATGATAGGCAGTAATATGTCATGTAAGGTATTTAATAACTCTTTAATATTAATAGGTTTAATAATATAGTTCTCAACTTTGAGTTGAATGGCATTGAGCAAGTATTTTGTATCGGTGTGTGCGGTTGTTAAGATACAAGGAATTTGAATATTTTTATCTTCTTTTAAATACTTCAAAAAATCAATACCATTTTCATTTTCAAGTAAAATGTCTGAAATAATAACATCAACTTTATTGTTTAAAATGATACTTAAAGCTTCATTTGAAGTTGCTACTGGGTAAATATTGTTAACAAAATCTTCTAATACATCTTTTGTATGTTCTCTTAAGTTCTTGTCATCTTCTAAATACAAGATATTAAATTCTTGTAAAATATTTAAATTTTTGTTTGCCATATTTGTCCTATTGGTTTATTGGTATACTAATAATAAATTTTGCACAATCGTGGAGTTGATTTGTACCCAATTTATGTTTGATATTTCTACATGTTATAGTTCCAGACATATGTTTTTCAACAATCTGTTTGGACATATACAATCCTATTCCTGTACCTGCACTTTTATATTTGGTTGTATAGTAAGGTTCAAATACTTTTGGTAAAACATCATCAGGTATTCCCCCTGCATTATCAATCATAATAATTTGCGCCATATCGTTTACTTTTTTGATAACAATACATATGAGTTTTGCTTCACCTTTATCTTTTGATGCCAAAGCATCTTTTGAATTACTTATTATATTTAAAAATACATGAGAAAGTTCATTATAAAACCCATTGATTGTTAAATTGTCTTTTATAGCACACGTAAAGGTGATTCTTTCTTTTTCTAAAAGGTATTTAGATAACTCTAAAGAATGGTCTAAACAATCTTTTAATAAAAATTCTGTTTTGTCTTTGTCTGGATTAAAAAAGTTTCTAAAATCATTTAGGGTATTGGACATATTTTTAGCAAGCAAGAGCGAGTCTTTAACTTTTCTGTCTACAAACTCATCGGTCAATTTTCCATGCATCATTTTGGTTTGGAAACTTTGGATAATCATGGTTAAACTTCCTAAGGGTTGTCTCCATTGATGGGCAATATTTTGTAACATTTCTCCCAGTGATGCCAACTTAGCTTGCTGAAACATAATGAGATCTTTTTTTCTATTATTGGTAACTTCAATTTTAATTTTCTTTTCTAATGAATCATTGAGTTTTTGAAGCTCCTTTGTTTTTACAGCTACTTTTAACTCCAAGGAGTTATGTAATTTTTTAAAATTATTGATGATGATAATAGATAAAATAATACTAAATAAAAATACAAAGGCAATGGAAATAATAGAGATGATAATAATTATATTAAAAACTTTCTCGGTCTTTCTTTTTTCATTAATAGCCAAATTCAAATCATAGTTGATTAGACTTGTAAAATAAATGTTGATAGAGTTTATCTCAAAATAGAGTTTGTCTACAAGCTCAAAAGCTTTTTCTGTTTTTCTGTATTTTAATAAATACAAAATCTCTTCCATCAGTTGATCAATAGTAGTAATCTTTTTTTCAATGTTATTCATGATACTTGTTTGAAGTATTTTTTTCTCTTTTATGGAAGTGATTGGATAGGCACTGGTGATTAAAGAGGTGACATACGAGGGTTTATAGAAATCTGAGTCAATTCTTTTTTTATAATCAATCCACCCATCACCAATGAGTTGTTTAGCAAGGGAGATTACTTCTGTAGCATGTTCATATGAGATACCATCGTGTTGAATATCATAAAAGGTATCATATATATTTATTTTGTAAGTATCTTTTATCTCTTCAAGTTGAACCAAGGGTTTAGTTCTTCTCTCAAACAGTACATCAAAATCTTGTTTAAGAGAGAAGATAGAGATAACAGATAAAAAGATAATACATACCATTCCTCCTGCAATAATAAACAAAAGGAAATTTGTTTTATAAGAAAATGCAATGGTATCAAAATAAGAAAGAATTTTTTTAGCAAACATTATTTAGTTGTTTCCTTTATTTCTTGGAATCTACCATCTATATAATCAAAAAGATAAACTTGGTTTAGAAGCTGAGAGTTTTTGTATTTGATATCCAAGCCTTTTAAGGTTTGGGGTGTGAGGTTTTTTAACTCCTCCAAGAATTTATTTTGAGTAAGGTCACCTGAAACACCTTGAAGTGCCGACACCACTGATTTGGCTGCTAAAAATGCTTCTAGAGAGATAAAACCATATGGAACCCCTGGGTAATAACGAGTCATTAGTTTATGATATTCTTTAATAACGGGTATGTTGGTATCTAGATAACTGGGTACCACTTGAGAGAATAATAAGTTATCTGTATTATCCAACTCTTTTAACATAGCGTTGGCATCTCCAAAGGAAATATTACAAAAAATGGTATCTTTTAAATGATAGTCTTCTTTTGCTTTCTTGATAAACAGTGCATTTGCTTTATAAGCTCCAATCATAATAATCACTTCAGGTTCAGCATCTTTTATTTCTTGAAAGGCGTGTCTTATTGATAAGGTATTTCTTTTGTAGGTACCTTCAGCTAATAAAGGAAGTTTTCTTTTGTTAAGAGCCTCCAACAAAGAAACATAGCCTTCTTCTCCATAGTTGTCATTTTGATAAAAGACAGCAAACTTTTTTAGCTTTTTCTTGTCATGTAAGTGTGAGACCAGTTTTTCTACTTCTTCAAAATAACCACTTCTAAAATTAACAAAATTCTTATCATCAATTTCTCTTAAAAAAGAAGCTCCCGTAAAAGGCGCAATAAATGGAATATCATTTTCTTCTACAATTGGCATGATTCTTTTTACTGTTGGCGTTCCTACAAAACCAAAAAGAGCAAACACTTTATCTTTGTGAATAAGTTTTTTGATATTCTTTTCAGTTAATTCTGGTTCATATTTATCGTCATATGATAAAAGCTTTATTTTTTTGCCTTCAATTAAATCCATATCATTGGCAAATTTAAAATAAGCATTTGCTCCTGCATTAACTGAGATTCCCCACTCTTTAATGATTCCTGATTTAGGAAGCGAGCTTCCAAGTATGATGGTGTTGTTTTTATATATATTGTCTTTAAAGGCAAATACTAAAGCCAATAAAAGTAGTAATAAAAGTAGAACTTTTTTCAATCTCAATACCTTTGTGTCTGTTTTCAAAGTTTGGATATTATATCAAATTATATTAAAAATAATTATTTTTAATAAAAGGTAAAAAAATATTTACCTAATTAATAACAGTTCTCAAAATTGATTTTTCTCTAATCATTTGATTTTATAGCAATTTGTACCCTTTCTAAACATATAAGCATATGAAAAACTTAAAAGGTAAAAATGTTTTAACAGTTTAAGTAAAGTGTAAGAATAATGCTTCTAAAATTGGTAAAATTAAATTTACCAAAAGGCATATGGTATGCAAGAATTTATTTACTACAATAAAGATGGTTTAGACTTCCCCTTAAGTGAAACAATACAAGTTACTAACAGTTTAGAAGGCTTAGAAGAGTTCGAGTATATCGTCTCTAATTCAGAAGATGTGGATGCAGAGTTTTATGCACCTGAGATTGATTTTTACATTAAAAACTCCAAAGATTCCCTTGGAAAAAAGATTGAAAATGTAGAAAAACTCTATGAATTACGTGCAATAAAATTTGACTATGCAGAAGATGTACCTTATACACAAGAGGTGTCAAATAAAGTTCTATTGGTTGCAGATGAAACCCAATCTAAAGAATTTATAGCTGAAGTCACTAAAAATGAGTTTGATTTATTTAATGTAAGCGCAAATATCGTAAAACATATTTCGGGACATATTGGTAACTTAGATGTGGTTATTAATGATGATGGTAAAGATATCATCTTAAAAGTGGATCAAATCATTTGGTACGATGCACCAGAATTTGCTTTTAATCAAAGTGGTTCTTTTGATCCCAATGAATTAACTCTTGATAAAGCATTAGAAACAATCAGAGCTAATATTGAAGACTATGAGTACCGAAAGTTTACCACCTATGACAGCTCAATCTGTCAATACCATGAAAGACGTGAAGAAATATGTGCCAGATGTGAAGACGTTTGTCCCACAACAGCTATTGTAAAAGTTGACGAGCAAAAGCATTTGGAATTTTCACAAATAGATTGTCATGGTTGTGGAGGGTGTATATCTGTTTGTCCTTCAGGAGCACTTGATTACGCACCAACCAATACTGAATCACTCTTTGAGCTGAGCAAATTGTTCAAAGGAAGTATTCCCTTAATCATTCCATCAAAAATGAAGTTAGAGAATTTAGAGCTGGATTTAAAAGAAAACATTCTTCCTTTTACAATTGAAGGAGAAAAGTTCTTACATGAGGCTTCTTTTTTAACACTTCTTCAAGAAAGTGGAAGTAGTGTGATCTTTTATTCTGATTTCCTTTCAAAAGGAAGTAACGAAGCCATTAGAATTTTAAATGATATTTATGAAAAAAAATACAACAAAAAAGCCATTTATATAGCTATGGATGAAGAGGAACTAATACAAGCTCTTGATGAAGTAGATTTTGTTGAAAACTCGCGATATACCTTCAATCAAGTGAACATCAAAAAAAGAGAAACTTTTTCATACAGATTAAAACATTTAGTTGGAGAGGAAGACTTGGGAACTGTTACAACAGGACCTTTTATTCACTATGGAAAAGTAAAGGTCAATGAAGACAACTGTACTTTATGTTTGTCTTGTGTTGGGGCCTGTAATGTTGATGCGTTAATAGCAAATGTTCACGATAACTCACTTCGTATAAATGCTTCAGTGTGTACTTCCTGTGGATACTGTGTAGCTACTTGTCCTGAAAATGACTGTATTAGTATCGAAGAAGATACCTTATCATTAAACCCAACTTGGTTTACCGAACAAACTTTGGCAAAAGATACATTGTTTGGATGTGTTGAGTGTGGCAAAGAATTCGCAACAACAAAAGCCATTGAAAAAATTGCAAACATAATGGCGCCAATGTTTAAAAAAGACCCAGTAAAAGAGAGAACACTTTATTGTTGTGCAGACTGTAAACCAAAAATTATGATGGAAAGTTATATGAACAACAAAACTTTATACAACAAAGAGCAGGGATAATTATGAAAGATCAAAATGTCAATAAAGCAAGAGCAGTTTATTACGCTCTATTTAGTAAGTTCTTTGTTTACTCATCAGATACGCAAAGCTATTTGTCATTAATCAATATGGTGGATGTACTCATTGATAGTCCACTTGATAATACAAGTTGTGATGCTTTAAAAAGAATCAAAAAAGAACTAGATCCTTTTTCAAATGTAAAATTAATACAAGAATATGATGACTTGTTCCACAATCCATTTAGCTCAACAATTAGAACCACCGCCTCATTCTATGATGAAGAGGTGGAAAGTGGTAAAAAAAGAGTTCAGATGTTGGATTTTCTTGCAAAGACCAGAATCAGAAGAGATGAAAAGACTTATACAGACTTAGAAGACTCAGTAGCGTTTATTTTAACGCTCATGGCTGAACTTTTAGACTTAGTATCTCAAGGACAAGATCAATATAAAACAGTAACCCACTGTATTTTTGCAGATGTTTTAAATGAATTTGTTGATGAATTCGCACGTGATGTATATGAGCATGAAAATGCAAAAATATTTCAAGATGTCATTGTTGTATTTCAAGCATTTATAAGTTTTGAGAGACTGTATTTAGAAGTGACCAAACCTCTTATGGCAAAGAAACCAAAAGCAGTTGAGACATCTGATGATGAAATCAGTGAAGAAGAGTTAGAGCGACGAGCAAGAAACAAACAACTAAAAGCTCTGGGAGCAAAAAAAGATGTTGACCCAGATAGTATTGCTTATGATGTGGAGAATGACGTCTAGATAAACATCAATGATTATGGGACTTAAATAAGTTAAACTATTTGATTTATTTAAGTCTCATATGTTTGGGGACTAAATTTCATAAGGAGGAAATCGTGCAAGAAAGCAGAAGAGGGTTTGTAAAAAAAACCGCAATTGTTACTGCAGGTGCGGTTACTATTGGTGCTACAGTGTTAGCAGCAGGTGGAACAAAGGCTGTTGAAGCTGGTTCTAATGGTGTTGTTGTAGGAAGCTCAAATAAAACTGAGATTAACTACAAAAAAACTCAAGCTTGGGAAGATTATTACAAACAAGCTAAGTAAAAAGGGAGCAAAGTATGTCGACAAATACATATGAAGCACTTAATGCAAAAGTAGGACGTCGGTCATTTTTAAAAATGGCTGCAGTTGCAACTGCATTTGGAGCGACAAGTAGTTTGGCAAGTACAGGAGTTACTAGAGCTGCAACGGATGAGGAAGTAAAAAACCCATATCCAGGTTCGAAGAAAGTAAAAACTATCTGTACTGCATGTTCAGTGGGCTGTGGAGTCATCGCTGAAGTTCAAAATGGCGTTTGGGTACGTCAAGAAGTGGCACAAGACCACCCAGTTTCTGCTGGTGGGCACTGTTGTAAGGGTGCTAATATGATCGATATGTCTCGATCTGAAGTACGACTTAAACATCCAATGGTTAAAAGAAATGGTCAATGGCAAAGAATCTCTTGGGATCAAGCACTTGACGAAATTTCAACGAAAATGGAAAACTTAAGACAAACAGCAGGTCCTGATTCTGCAATGTTTTTAGGTTCTGCAAAATTTTCAACGGAGCAAGCTTATTATTTTAGAAAGTTTGCAGCAATGTATGGAACAAATAATATAGATCACCAAGCTAGAATTTGACATAGCTCAACAGTCGCCGGTGTGGCGAATACATGGGGTTATGGTGCTATGACAAATTCTCTGAATGATATTCAGAATGCAAAAGCGATTATAATATTTGGTGCGAATCCTGCTGTGAATCATCCAGTTGGTTTTGGACACTTCTTAAAAGCAAAAGAGAGAAACAACGCAAAAATTATTGTTGTTGATCCACGATATACTAAAACTGCTGCAAAAGCAGATTTATATGCACAAATTAGACCTGGTACTGATATTCCGTTTATGTATGGAATGTTACACCTTATATTTAAAAATGGTTGGCAAGATAAAAGCTACATCAATGATAGAGTTTATGGAATGGACTTAATTATTGAAGAAGCTAAAAAATGGACTCCTGCAAAAGTTGAAGAAGTTACTGGTGTTAGTGCTGATTTGTTGATTCAAATAACAAGAGCATATGCAAAAGAAACTCCTGGAACACTTATTTGGGCAATGGGTCTTACTCAACATACTATTGGAAGTTCTAATACAAGATTGGCTCCAATTCTTCAACTCTCCCTTGGAAACATTGGAATTGAGGGTGGTGGATGTAATATTCTAAGAGGACATGATAATGTTCAAGGTGCTACAGATATGTGTTGTTTATCACATACCTTACCTGGAT
>Ga0209081_1000333_pt1 | contig 28447 bp, 23 predicted proteins | sample GOMGulsemesocosm_4_FD_184636 | JGI IMG/M metagenome (GOLD analysis project Ga0209081, IMG submission 184636) | Methane-oxidizing microbial communities from mesocosms in the Gulf of Mexico - GOM15B Gulf of Mexico (SPAdes) (version 2) | ecosystem: Environmental > Aquatic > Marine > Cold seeps... | reverse complement strand
GATTTGTCGCTTCGCTTACCTTGCAACCGGTGGTGCCCGTGGCAAACAGGGTATGCTGCTCGAGAACATCTCGGTGCTCCTGGCACCATTCGACCAGCATGCCCTTGCGGTGGTCATGGGCCACCAGCGCGATTTTTTTACCTGCAGGTGAGGTGATTGTTTTGTGCTTCATAATGCAATTCCACTAGGACTCAGGGGCAGTATACCAAACAGGTGAAGACCAGGCGCGCTCCTGAATGACTTTGTCGTAATCAGTATCACAACAAGCTTCGAAACCGGGCGTGATGGATGACGGGTTGTCGCACTGCACTTGATTGGCATTGCAAACCCGAGCGTGCCAACGACAGGATGGGTTTTCCAGCACCCGAGTGTAGTAAAAAGAGGACTCGTTTTCATTAAAATCCGGGTCTTGCCACACCTTGCAACTGTTGGAGAAACTCTGCCCCGCAGAGCCGGCGTTGGTCTCACAGGAATTCACATCCACACTGGCGCCATTATTTTTTGAACCTAGAATGTCGTAGACACGCTCATGCTGGGCACCCTCGGCGTCAACCCAGCCTTTCACTATCTGTACCCGCTGTAATGGTTCGCTGTTCGGATCTTGTAGGGCTGTCACCAGTATCCTCGGTGACTCGCCCTTTTCCGAATATTCCAGGTCACCGCCCATAGGTGTTCCCTTACTGGACGCCACCGAAATATAGTTTTTATCCTCACACAGGTCGTCGGCATAGTCCCAACCGGCAAACATTCGCACCTTGATGCGCGGCCCACTGGTGCCAAAAACTTCACGGCGCTTGAAAGCTGCAAAGATAGATTCCCGGGTGTTTTCCTCCGCCCAGACACCCGACAGGCCGCCCGGATTAAACTCAATATTATCTGGCAGTGTTTTAGGACCACTGGCCGTCACAGGAGCCCCCGCCCCACCATGCCCCTGAAAGTCTTTTTCACTGACATAACCCGGGGTACCCAGATGAGTATCGCTCGCGGCAATGATGCCCAACTTATATGGATTAGCCCCCAGCGTTTGCTCTATAGCCAAACCCTCTTTGAGTACCTCGCGAACAAAACCTGCGCCATTCGGAGAGGCCTCTAGCTCCAGTGCCGGCACATGCTGCCCCATAAAACTGCGGTAGGGCAGTGGCTCATTGCCGCAGCTTTCATCCGGTTGTGTAAGGGACAGCTGCTGTTCCAGCAGCGAACACTCTGAGTCACCCTTATGCTGCATAATCTCTACCAAGCGTTCGTTTTCAGCGCGCCAGAGCGCATCCTCTTTGCTTAAGGGCGAGCCATCGGGGTTGTGCGATTGAAACATCAATCCGTTGCTGAGATTGGAATTGTGCGGGATGACCACATAATCGCAGTCGTTTTCCTCATCACACTGATCATCCAGACCGCGCCAAAGATCTTGCGCCGTACGCGCCTCATAAAATGTCACCGGCGCCTCTGGCACCTGGTCAGTCGCAAAAATAACATTGCGATGCAGGTTGGCGACATCTTGCGCACCTGTCCACTCATAACCCACAAACGCCGTGAACTCGCAGTCCGAACTGGTATCATTATGAATGTCGGCGGCCGCCTGTGTCTGCGCCCAAACCCCTTGGGCTGCGTCCAGACAGGCCTCACCATCGTCACCACAAAAACCAAAGCGGCCTTCGAAATAACCGGACACCGCCTGGGTGTTCATCATAAAGAAACCAACCCGCGGCCACTTGCGGTAGACCTTGCAGGTTAGAGAGCTATAACCCGCTAAGCTCGGAGAAACACAAAGCTTTACCTCACCAAACAGTTCGGCGTGGTCGGTTACCGCGGCAAAATCCAGCGGCTGATCAAGCTGCGCCCAGCGCTGCGGTTCACCCTCCGCATCGTAAGGTTGTAACCCCAACTTTTCGCCCTTGGCAAAACGGTAGGCGTCAAACGGGGTATTGCGTGTGCCCTGGGTGCTGGCATCGAGGGAGTAGGCGGTGTGCACATGCAAATCACCAAACAGCGCCTGCCCCTGCTCTACTCGATTGTGACAGGGTTCCTGCTCAGCTTTGCTGGGTTGATAAGTCCGCATGAGCTCTTCTGAACTGGCAAAAAGGTCGTAGGTGCTTTCATCGGTCATATAAAGCCATCCAGGCAAACCAACTACCGCAAACATAAAACCCAAGCCAATTACTTTTCTCATTATTTTTCCGTTTAGAAGGCGCTATTGGTAAATCGATATGTTCGTCAACCTATTGATGGTTTGGTTAATAAGTCGTTGCCACAAAAACACTGCTGATAAAAAGCACAAGACTTAGCCTAAAACTCAACAGTAACACCCACCCGAGCAAAGCGGCCTACCCCGGAAAAACCTACCGAGGTTTGGTAGTGTTCATCCAACAGGTTATCGATGCAGAGGTCAATAACCCATATGGATGAGGTCAGCTTATCTCTCGGGGTTTCACTGCAACGACCAGATACAAAGCTGAATGACTAAGCAGAAACGTCATAAAATGCCTAAAAACATGAAGTATTTATTGTCATCATATGACTCTGGTTGAGACATATTGACTCTCATTTTAGCTGCATATTATGTGTTTAGAGCTAGGATATTAACGCTAGACACATAGGTATAACAGTAATAAAAACAATTATTAACCCTGTATAGTTTCATCTATAAAGCGGTGACCATAAAAACAACCTCTCCTGTTAATGGAGAGTTTTATTGACCATTATTTACCGAAACTATGGGTTAGCCGATAACTGCGTAGATTCACTCTCTTGCCAGCCACAAGCCACCTAACGGCCCCACCGAGGTTAGCAGCCTGCCCCCTATTGTTAGCAGGATTGTATATTGTATGGGTTCCATCAGCCGCTTATTCTGTAGGCTATCAACAGACTCTAGCCCTAACGCCATACGAATTTCAGCCGCCACCTTGAGATGACCTATCCATGAAAAAACGCTCACTCTGCGCGGCCTGTCTCGCCCTCATCATGATGACATCAGCGGCGCTGGCAACGCCTGCAAAGCAACCCAATATAATTTTGATACTGGCCGATGATCTGGGTGTTGAAACCATTAACAGCTATGGTGGTGAGTCCTACCCAACCCCTGTACTGGATGACATAGCCAGCGAAGGCATGCGCTTTGAGAATGCCCACGCTCAGCCTCTGTGTACACCCTCGCGCGTGAAACTGATGACCGGCAAGCACAACTTCCGTAACTATCAGCATTTTATGTACCTTGATCCCAGTGAGACCACCTTCGCCCACAGCCTAAAACAGGCTGGCTACCGAACCATGATTTCTGGCAAGTGGCAGCTGGTTGATAATGGCGTCGATGATATAGAGGGCATGTTGCCGCAACACTCTGGCTTCGACGATTACTTCCTCTGGCAGGTACGGCGCGATAATGCGGGTTCACGCTATTGGGGGCCACGTATTTCCGATAATGGTGTAATAACCGATTACCCGGATACAGAATTTGGTCCCGACCTTTTTAATCGACAGGTCTCTGACTACATAAAGCAATCCTCTAAGCAGCCTTTCTTTATCTACTACACCATGACGCTGCCACACCTGCCGCTGGTTACCACGCCCGATAGCCTTGATGCGGTCAGTAAAGAAGAACAGTTTTCAGGCATGGTCGCCTACATGGATAAACTGGTGGGTCAGGTTAAAAACACGGTGATAGAACAGGGCATTGCCGAAAACACCGTAATCTTATTTATTGGCGACAATGGTACCGACAGACGCATCACATCCCTTCGAGATGGTATTGAAGTAGCAGGCGGCAAGGGGAAAACCAGCGACAGTGGTTCCCATGTACCCTTTATTGCCTGGTGGCCCAACACCATCGCCCCGGCCCAGGTCGACCACAATCTGATTAACTTGAGTGACTTTTTCCCGACCCTGATGGAATTGGCAGGCACCAGCATGCCCGTCGGTCACCCCACAGATGGCATCAGCCTGGTGGATGTTTTTAAAGGCACGAGTTCGACACCCATTCGCAGCGAGCAGTTTATTCACTACAACCCGCAGTGGATGCAATGGCCCGCGCGCTACGCGTTTGACAAGCAATGGAAACTTTACGAGGACGGCAAGCTGTACAACACCGTCCGAGACGCCAAAGAGACAACCAACCTGATCAACAGCAAGCTCGACCTTGACAAGGAGGCCGGTGACGCTCGCGATCGCCTAACCAAAAAACTTGCGAGTATGCCCGGTGGGCCGGTTCCATTTTGGCCCACCGCACCACAAAAGGTGTATGTTATAGTCGCACTTAGCCTGCTGGGGTTAATCGCTGCACTCGTATTTATTTGTATAAATTTACGTAAACGCTTACAGCACTAACGCCTTGCAATCTATGCACACCGTGCTCCTTTATTTGGCTGGCTCTGTGTTGCGCTTGGTTTGACCATGGTACCGACACAGGCACTTGAAAACGGAGCAGGCTTTGGGTTCTATCAACGAATGAACTACGGAGCCTCTCTGTTCTGGCTCTAGTATTAAGGACCCCATTCAAACATCTAAGCGGGTAAGACTGCCACAGCCGCAGGTAGACCCGCACAAGGCTAGATGGCCGAAACAACGAGGATCAGATGACATGAAATTTGTATTCTTATCGGGTAGTTTTCACAGCAAGAGCAGAAGTTTGGCTATTCTAAAAAACATTGAAACATTCTTTGCTGAGCATGATACAGAAACACTAAAAACAGAAGAGCTCCCCTTTTACTCTGAGGACTTAAACAATAATAGACCTGAGGTGGTCCGTCATTTTTTATCCAAGATAGAATCGGCTGATGGAATCCTCTGCTGCACCCCAGAATATAACCACAGCATGCCCGCCGTTATAAAAAATGCTATCGATTGGGCTTCAAGACCAGCATTCAATTCAAGTTTAAAAGACATGCCTGTGTCAATTATCACTCAGGCGGTTAGCCCTGTTGGTGGCGCCAGAGCGCAAGCGCACTTAAAGTTAGCGTTTGATTCAACACTTTCTAAAATACATAACTGCCATGAAATGATGATTACTCAAGTCAATGAAATATTTGATGAGGAGATGAATATTGTCGATACAAAAGAACTGCGACGGCTGCACAGCCATGCCGATGATTTTATTAACTTTACAAGAACTCATGCAGCCATAAACACGGCATGATTCATGTATTACAGAATATTGTCTTTTAACAAAAAAAGCCCCGACCCAAAGAGGTCGGAGCTTTTTAGATTACTCAACCTTATATCAATAAATCCAGGTTAACGTCAAAAGCGATACTTAAGTTCCGCGCCGGCTGTGCGACGTGAGTTCTTCGAGAAACCCTGGGTATAACCTTCTAGACTGAAAAGACTGATTTGCGATACGATACTGGAAGCATAGTGTTTATCGGTCAGGTTCTTCAAAAAAGCCGTCACATCCCAATTTCCCTGTTTGCCCTTCAGCGACAAAGCCAAGTCAAAAGTATTATAAGTACCCTGCACGGTATAGCGATCCTGGCTGATGTCCATCACCGCCTCGCCCTGCCCCTGATAGGCCAACTTGGCGACCAAATCAAACGGCATAGTTTCCAGCGGCAGCTGATAATTCGCGTTCAGGTTAATTTTCCAATCGGGCGAGAAAGGCAACTCCTTGCCAGACAAATCCTGCAAGCCCAGCGGACACTCCCCACGCGCCGTCTGTCCCGTCGAACATGGGCCTCCTTTAAAGTCATCAATCACGGCATCGATCACCGAGACACCGCCAAACAGCGTCAGGTTTTCACTCAACAGCGCGGTAAATTCCACCTCCACCCCTTGGGTACTGACATTACCTGCGTTGGTCAGCTGGTAGTTACTGTCTCCACCTTCATCGATGAACTGCTGCCCCTGAAAATCCTCATATTCAGTACGAAAAATAGCGCTGTTAAGGCGTAAACGCTCATTAAGCAGCGTCGACTTAAAACCAACCTCAAAGGTGGTTGAGAGCTCCGCCTTCACCGGATCCAGCGGCGGCGTGGTGCCATAGGTCACATTAAACGCCTGGCCCTTGTAGCCCTCGGCATAGCTGAAATAAGCCATCGACTGCTCATCGACATCCCACTCAAGTACCCCCTTCATTGAGAAGTCCGTGTCGTCGGTAGCATCCGACACCGGGCCGACCGAGGCGGGAAAGGTGCTGTTACGGATGAAGTCAAATTCCAACTTATCGTAGGTGTAGCGGCCGCCGGCGATGGCGCGCAGGTTATCGGCCAGCTCAAAGGTGACTTCACCAAAGGCGGCGTAGTTGGTGGTATCAACGGTAAAGTCCGCCACACCGGTGGTGCCCACCACTTCCCGGGTAAACTGGCGGTCGTTGCTCTGTTGGAAGCCATAGAGGCCCGCCACAAAGTGAATCGACTCGCCAGAGGGTGAAGCGAGACGAACCTCCTGACTGACCTGCGTCTGTTGGTCGGAGGACCACTGATCAAAATCAGCGGGGTTGTCCGGGCGAGCATCCACATCACTTTGTGAGGACTTCTCATACTTTCGGTAGGCACTGATCGACGTCAAGGTGTAATCGCCCAGATCCCAATTTACCTCCAGAGAATGGCCTTCGCCCTCGATGGACTGGGCGATGTCACCCTCGAGATTGACCTGGTAATTTTCCTCGGAAGCCGTCACCGAGCCGAGCACGTCGGCTACCGCCTGCTCATTAACAATGCGTTGGGTCTGCAAGTTATTGCCATCATCGGCAGAGGAGAAGTCACTGATCCACTGCACTTCTAAATCAACCGTCGGTGTCCAGTGCAGCTTGCCGCGGAAGGTATCACTGTCGCCGCCGCCGTAGGTTTTTCCGTCATAGACATTTTCGATAAAACCATCGTCGCGAATACCGCCATAGGTTAGCCGAAAACCTAGGTTGTCGGTAATGGGGGCCGATATCGAACCACTGGCTCGGTACTCGCCTTCCTCAATGACCGTTGTCGACACTTCAGCTTCAAACTCATCGCTGGTGCCCTTGGTGATAAAGTGCACCACCCCCGCCGAGGAGTTCTTACCGAACAGGCTGCCCTGGGGACCGCGCAGGACTTCCACCCGCTCGATATCCACCAGCTGCATAAACGATTGCTGTGAGCGCCCCAGCACCACACCGTCAATCATTGTCGCAACACTTGGCTCTACGCCTGAACTGAACGCCTGGGTACCGATACCGCGAATAGCAAAAGACTGTGAATTGCCGCTGCCCGATACGGTCAGTGATGGTACCAACTTGGTAATATCAGCCGAGTTGCTAATGTGCGCATCGGTGATGGCCGCGGCGGTCACCGCTGAGACGGCGACCGAAACATCCTGCATGCTCTCTTCGCGCTTACGCGCCGTCACCAGCACTTCTTCCAGTGCCAGCACCGCCTCTTCACTCGCATAGACGGGCGCATGACTCAGCGCCAGTAGACTGGCGGCCAACAAACCACTTGATACCTTCTTGCTCATTGCGTTTCTCCGGTGGGTATAATTTTTTATTATTATGTCGAGAATCAACCGCAAGACGACTCTCTTTTTAAACACATCAATATGTAAACGTTTACAAATAAAAACTAGCACTTAAATTAACAACTTTACAGTCTCTTTACTGCTTGATTTAGGGGGATTTCTGCTACCAAGCCCTTCATTTATAACCTCCTTTCACTTAGCCTCGAGCAACGACTCAGCGCCAGTGCGTACTCTAGTCGTCAGCGACGTAAAACCCCGCATCAACAACCAACAACCTGCAGCCAACATTCACAACCCTCATGTCTCACTCAGAAAACGCATAAAGGTAGTTTAAAACGCAGGAGCAATTAGCGTTGCGACCTCACTCTCTTGCCAGCCGTAGCGAATCGCTTTCGCGCTGATTGAGACGCCGCTTGGCACCTTAATGGCACTCTGGAATACCTGCCAGTCACCGTCATCCACCCGATAACCCAGCGACGCACCAGCGGTAGCAGAACTCAACAGCAGACGTCCATCGACAAAAGATAAGCTAGGCGTCTCAGTCATAGGCACCTTACCGCCCGGGTTGAAGCTTTCCAACATCGCCGCTTCTGGCTCTTCGCTCCAGTCCTCAACACGTCCCTGCCACTGCTCAAGCTCGCCGCGCATACGCAATAGGACCACTTGATGGTCGATACTTTCAGCCAAATTATTTAATTCAAAGGGATCGTTCTGCAGATCAAATAAACGCTCGACGCCTGGCGCCTCGAACCACTGAGACTGGACCTCATTCAACTCACCCGCCTCATAGAGGTTCTGCATTTCACGAACCATGTCGAGATTGTCACGGAAAGCGAGTTTATGCCCGCTTGGCTGCTCTGGATACCAGCTGCGAATGTACTTGTAGCGTGCATCGCGCACCGCACGCTGGCGATCAGGGATGGCGTCAATTCGATCGCGCGAGGCGTAGATATACTCGCGTGGCTCGGCGTTGACAAAGTCTTGCCCCTGCAGATACTCAGGCAGCGCCACACCGGCCAGCTTGAGCATAGTAGGCGCAAAATCGACAAAGCTGATCAGCCGTGAGTCGATGCTATTGGCCTCAACATCGGCGGGTCGATAGGCCTCGGGCCAGCGAATCATCATCGGTACTTTAATGCCTGAGTCGAACAAATCGCGCTTGGCTCTGGGCAGGCCATCGCCGTGATCCGTGGTCCAAACCACAATGGTCGACTCCAGCAAACCATCGTCTTTCAGTTCCGCCAATACTTCACCCACCTGGCGGTCCATGGCGTGAATATTATTGTAGTGTTTGGCAACATCGGCGCGCACGGTTTGTGTGTCCGGATAATAAGGCGGCAAGTTCACCTGCGCAGGTGTGGTAGGCGCCGTCGCCTCAACCGCTGGCATGGTCGCCGCACGCACCAGCTGTATAACGAAGTGCATCGGGCTATTGGGCCAACTGCCCAGCGGCTGCATAACACCACTCTCGTGGGTGACATTAAAGTTCATCAGACCAAAGAAAGGCTGGCCATCGACCCGATTGCGCCAGTGGCCATCACTGCCCTCGTCATTCCAGATGGTAAAGGGGCCGCTGCCCGCTTGGGTACCGCTGAACTGGTAATCGAGCTTTTGATCTGTCCAGGTGTAGTAACCCGCGCCGCGCAGCAGTTCTGGGTAGGCCTTGACGTCAACCGGCGGCACCGATTTGTAGCCACCAATGGGCGCCGATGAGGTACGCATGTGCTGACCGCCGACCGAAATTTGGTGCATGCCCGTAATATGTGCAGTGCGGCTGGGGGCGCAAACACCCGCCGCGGTAAAAGTATTGGTGTAACGCACCGACTGCTGCGCCAATTGATCCAGATTAGGTGTAACCGCCACGGCATCGCCAAAGGCGCCAACACGGGAACTCATGTCTTCGGCCATCAGCACTAAAATGTTCGGGCGTGTTGCAGCCTGGGCCAGCGAACCAACACTGGCCAAAACAGCGCTAATCAGTATTATTTTTTTGTGCATATTAAACATCTCATTTATTTCGAGCCAAAACACGCCGCGAACAAATAAAGGTATTCAGTCGGCGACGCTAAAATATATTTTCGTGCCACTCGCCCAGGCAATCGCCTGGTGTAACAAGCGCTGATAGCGCTGGTCCGCATAGGAGGACGCCAGATGCCCCGGCGCCGAGTAGACGACACGGCCAGCACCCTGTTCGTGCGCCCAGATCAGTGGGTGATCATCGCCCATGGACCAGAGGTTCGGGTCGTAGCTGTTTTCGTCAATCGTCATCAGCACTTCACTGCCTTGGCCGCGCACGCTGCTTTCAAAGCTGTACCACTCGTCCTGCATCTGCCACTGGGCAGGCAGAGATTGAGTAATGGGATGCTGCGCGGCTTCAAAATTGAGTGTCGCGGTTTGAATCTGTGGCCACAGTGGGTGCATGGTGAACTGACTGCGGATCACTTGATTAGCGTACCAATCCCAATCCTTGTGCGAACCATCGCCCGCGGCGTGAATGCCAAGGTAACCGCCGCCGCCTTCTATATAGGCTTCGAAGGCGACTTGCTGATCAGGCGTTAACGCCGGGCCGGTGACATTATTCCAAACCACCAGATCAAACTGTGCCAGCTGCTCGCTATTAAACACCGCGCCATTTTCAGTTAACGCAAGGGCCCACTGGCCCTGCTCGGCAAACTGTCGCATCAGCTGGTTGGCCGCGGGTATGGCCTCGTGATGCCGAAAGCCGTTGGTCTTGGAAAACACCAGTACAGAAAAGTCCCGTTCAGGCAGGTCCAACACTGGGGCTTGGGTTTCAAAAATCGGATCGGAAAACATCTGCGACTGCTGATCTTTCTGCTTTGCTATAAAGCTGCCTACTAACAACGCGGCAGCGGCGACCAACAGCAGTAGTACCCAGAGACTTATTTTTAAGGTTCGATTCATGGGGTGTTACCCAACTGGTTCATTTCTTTAACAAAACTGGATTTCAAAACCAGTGCCATCAGCAGAACAATCAAGCCAAACCAGAACAGCATGGGCTCATAGGGGTTGACCCCACGCATCCAACCCATGGCTCGCAATAGATTACAGTCAGCACTCAATGAGGCCATGCAGTTAACAGAAGCCCACATACTTTCGTCATTCATCTTGCTGACAAAGTGATAAACCACACCCCACCAGAGCGCACTGACAGCTGTTAACAACGCCCCCAAAGCAATAGAAATATTCAACAGTGTTTTTGTTTTCATGGTGTTATTCCAATGTATATGACAAACATCAAATTGTGCCGGCGGCTAAGGCTTTCACCGCATAATCGGCGGCGCGAGCGGTCAGGGCCATATAGGTAATCGATGGATTGACGCAGCTTGATGAGGTCATGCAGGCGCCGTCCGTGACGAACAGGTTGTTGACGTCGTGGGCTTGGTTCCAGCGATTAAGTACCGACTCTTGCGGGTCATCACCCATGCGTGCGGTGCCCATTTCGTGGATCGAGCTGCCCGGCGCCGCGTCGCTGATGAAACTGCCTATATTCGTAGCACCGGCACTCTTGAGCATGGACTTGGCCTGCTCGACCATATCAACCGTCATCTTTTGTTCGTTGTCGCCATAGACACTGTCGAAGGCGACCTGGGGAATACCGAAGCGGTCTTTTTGGCTTTCATCCAAAAACATGCGGCTGTTTTTATCTGGCAGGTGTTCACCAAAGCCGCTCAAGTAAGCCATCCAGGGACCGGGCGCACGCAGCGCCTGCTTGAAACGCACACCAAAACCTTTCACCTGACCGGACATCATTTTCCAGTCCATGCGCCGAGCGCCGCCCTGATAACCAAAGCCGCGCAAATACTCTTTACGCTCATCACCGGGTAGATTACTGAAGCGGGGGATATAGGTGCCATTGGGGCGATTGCCCACGTGATACTTTTCCAGATCAGCCGGCATGATGCCGTAGGCGCCGTAACCGAGGGTGTGGTCCATTAGATAGCGACCGAGCGTACCACTGCTGTTGGCCAAGCCATTGGGGAAGTGCTCCGACTTGGAATTTAACAGTATCTGCGTGCTGGCAATGGTCGAGGCGCAAAGAAAAACAATCTTCGAGCGAACGATGCTTTTCTCGAGACTATGGGTATCGATCACACACACACCAGAAACTTTTTTAGTCTGCGCATCGTACTCCAACTTTTCCACCACACTGTCGGTGCGCACCGTCAGGTTTCCGGTTGCCTGAGCTGCGGGCAAGGTTGAACTCTGGGTACTGAAATAGGCCCCCGCTGAACAGCCCCGCGTGCAGGGCCCACAGTAGTGGCAAGAACCCCGATTATTTTTCGACTCGGTCTGTATGGCGCAACGACCAATGGTCATATAGCGATTGGGATAGCTTTCTTCAATCGACTTTTTGATCTTGCGCTCGACAAAGTTCATCTTCATGGGCGCTTGAAATTCACCATCGGGCAGGTGCGGCAAACCCATCTTCTCGCCGCTGACACCGATAAATTTCTCAACATAGGAGTACCAGGGCGCTATGTCTTTGTAGCGAATCGGCCAATCGATGCCATGGCCGTCTTTTTTATTGGCTTCAAAGTCCAGGTCGCTCCAACGATAGACCTGACGGCCCCAGATCAGCGAGCGCCCGCCCAAGCCGTTGGCGCGCTTCCAAATGAAAGGTTTGTCTGGATTTTGCACGTAGGGGTTTTCTTTATCGTTGTTAAAGAAGTGACGTGTGGTTTCATCAAAGCCGTGGGTCTGGCTCTGTATCGGATATTCTTCTGCGTATAACTCACGCAAGGGTTTACCGCCATAGGGCATATCCCAAGGTGTGGTGTGCTCACCGACATAATCAACGCCATGCTGAATAGGCCGGCCGCGCTCCAACATCAATACCTTTAAACCTTTCTCGGTTAATTCCTTGGCGGCCCAGCCACCGGAAATACCCGAACCGACAACGATGGCGTCGTAATCTACTTGCAGACTCATACTGACCTCTTATTATTATAATTACCTACCCAGGGCGGAGCGCTGACTAAGATGACCATTGACGGCCGATCTCCGATAATTGCATATCGTCGTAACGCATCGGCATGGGGTCATAACGCAATTCTTTCTGCGCCCCCTCTTTTGAGGTGTAATAACCCAGCACGGTTAACTCCTTAAGCTTGAGAAAGAAAGGCTTGTTTTCATCCTCAACTTCCTTAGCGATGTTTTTATTGGCGGGCACCTTATAACTTCCAGCTTCTTTCTCCGCCTGCTCCAGTGCCGCAATACGCTGCTCTGCATCAGACTTTAAAAATGCCTTAGAAAAGTGTTTCTGGCAGTAAACATCCAGCGACAACAAACCCTCAAAATAGATGGCTCGCTCGGTTTCTGTATACCAGTCAGAGACCATCAGTTCGATAAAGTGCGGCACACCCGCATCGATTGCGCCGGGTGTATCCGTGCGGGGAATAATCATCTCTGCCAACACCTGGGTCATCTTCTTTTGATCCCAGTTGAATATCGGTCGCTCAATTTTTACCCGGCCATCCACACCAGCCAACATGGCCTGAACCACCGAACTGGAGGCAATGCCGCCCATTAAAATGGCTGTGTTTTTTAGCAGATCTCGACGATTCATAATGCCTCCTTACTCGATGGCCGTTCGTTGATGGTAAAACTTTTCTCTAAGCGCACGTCTCGCGATGAACTCGCTAATCGCACACGGTACTGCCCTGCTTTTAAATGCCACTGCTCGCGCTCAAGGCAAAAAATACGCAGATCGTCTATCGGTAATTCAAAAGTCAACAACTGTGTCTCGCCTGCTTGCAGGTACACTTTTTTAAAGGCTTTTAAACTCTGCGGCGGACGCTGCTCGCCGTGTGCATCGTCGGCAATATAAAGTTGCACCACTTCCGCGCCTGCACGTCCACCTGTGTTGGTCAGCCGCATCGAAATCTGTAAGCAATCACCGTCGCTCAGATCCGCGTGGCTCATTAACAGATCTGAATACTCAAAATGGGTATAGGAAAGGCCGTGGCCAAACGCGAAGAGCGGCTCAATGCCCTGCTGGTCAAAGTGGCGATAACCGACAAAAATGTCTTCGTCGTAGTGAACCTTCTCGCGATCACCCGGGTAGCTGCGCAGGGATTGATGAGCGGGGCTATCCTGCAAACGTTTGGGGAAGCTGACCGGTAATTTACCCGACGGATTGGCATCGCCGAAAAGCGTCTTGGCGATGGCCGTGCCGCCTTCCATACCCGGGTACCAGCACTCCAACAGCGCCGGCACCTCATCAATCCACGGCATGGCCAGCGGCCCGCCGTTGATCAGCACCACAACGGTATTGGGGTTGGCCGCCAGGGTGTCTTTGATCAAACGTCGCTGCTTCTCGGGCAGGTCCAAGTGTTTACGGTCAACGCCTTCGGAATCCTGACCAAAGCGATGACTCAAACCCACAAACAACAAAACGGCATCGGCATCGGCGGGGTTTTTAACCCACTCGAAGCGGTTATTATTTTGTGCCTGCAGTCCCTGCCAGGGCGTGACTTCGTAGGGCGGCCAAACTCCCGCGCTGCCGCCCCACAATGGCAGACAGTTTTTCTTTTTTAGTTTAGGGCCTAATACGCATATTTTTTTATGCACGCTTGGGTTTAACGGCAACAAGCTACTTTCATTTTTTAATAAGGTAATGCCGCCTGCAGCCATCTCTTGCGCAAGCTGTTGATGCTTGGCGCTATTGCGCTGCCCGTTTTCACTGTTCTGTTTTTTGTCAGACTCGGCATCGGAATCAAGGTGCCCCGTTAACAACATGACACGCAGCAGGCCGCTGACGCTGGCGTCCAGCTCCTCCTCAGTGAAAGCGCCCTGGGCAAACTCTGCGCTGATTGGTTTGGTTTTACACCGAGAGCCCTTGCCCGGCATTTCCAAACTCAAACCCGATTTAACACAGGCCGCTCCGCTTGAGGTTCTGCGCACGGCAAACCAGTCACTGACGACAAAACCGCGAAAACCAAACTCGCCGCGCAGGGTATCGTTTAATAAAGCGGGGTTTTCACAGGCCGCGACTCCATTAACCGCATTGTAAGCCGCCATGATCGACCAGGCATCGGCCTGCTCTACTGCCGCTTTAAACGCCGGGAGGTACATTTCCTGCAGCGCCCGCTCACTGACTTCACTGCTGACGCGTATGCGGTTGGTTTCCTGATTGTTAACCGCAAAGTGTTTAACACAGGCGGCCACACCCTGCTGCTGCACACCCTTGACCATGGGCACGGTTAAACGTGCGTTGAGCAGCGGATCTTCACTGAGGTATTCGAAGGTGCGGCCATTAAGCGGGGTGCGAGTAATATTAATCGCCGGCGCCAAAATCGTTTGCGCCCCGACTGACTTACACTCATCGGCCAGCGCCTCACCAAAGCGCGCCATCAACGACTCATCCCAGCTCGCCGCCTGGGCAATGCCCGAAGGAAAGGCGGTACAACGCTTCCAACTGGAGTGGAAAGCCACGCCGCGCGGGCCATCAGTCATCTTGAAGGGTTTAATGCCCAGGCGCGGCACCGATTTTGTCTGCCAGAAGCTCTGCCCGGCACAGAGGGATATTTTTTCCTCTAGCGTCAGCTCCGCCAGCAAACTGGCCAGCCTCTCCTCGAGGGGGGACGTTATATCCAGATAATCTTTCTTCAGTACAGCGCTCATTGAGGGGCACCGCCCTTCAATGCACGCAACAAAGATTTAACCAAGCGGTAGAGCCCGTAGACAACACCCACAGAGCAGCCCAGCAACAACAACAGTAGAACAGCGGCCTTAACAATTAATGGGCCATAACCTTTCTTGTCGGAACTGGTCGAACGCATATAGCGCTGACGTGGCGCCTGCACGGTTATTTCACCCTCTAGCGCATCAATGGAACCCTGCATAACCGCGACACGTTCAGGGTGCTGAGCCGCAACATTATTTTCCTCAAAGGGGTCATCTTTAAGGTTAAACAGCATCAAGCCGTGGCTGTAGCGATCCATTTTTAAAATCGGTTCGATCAGCTTTGGGTAGCCCTTGCGCGCCAGCTTCAACTTCCAATCCCCGTCGCGGTAAGCCGCTACCGAGCTGTCGCCTGCAGACATGTAATAGAACTGTTGATCTTTGCGCTGGGTTTCTGAGGTCAACAGGTGGGTAATGTCTTGCCCATCAATGACGCGATCGGTGGGCAGGCCAACACCGGCCAGCGCCGAAAAGGTGGGCATTAAATCCACCTGGCTGATCAGTGAATTTTGCACACTGCCTGGCTCAATGCGGGCCGGCCAGTGTGCAACCGTGGGCACACGTTGCCCGCCCTCAAAGGCGGAACCCTTGCCATCGCGCAGCGGCCCTGCCGACCCCCCATGATCCCCCATACCCAACCAGGGGCCATTATCCGAGGTGAAGATCACCAGCGTGTTATCCAGCAAGTCCAGCTCAGCTAACTTATCCATCACCTGACCGGTGCTCCAGTCCAACTCTTCAACCACATCACCGTAAAGGCCGCCGTCTGACTTGCCTTCAAACTCAGGGGAAACATAGAGAGGCACGTGCGGCATACTGTGAGCGAGGTAGAGAAAGAAGGGGCCATCGGCGTGGCGCTCTATATAGTCCAACGCCTTTTCGGTGTAGCGGCGCGTCAGGTAGCGCTGATCGATGAGCTCGTGAATAATTTGCTGATTTTCATAGAAGAAAAAGTTCGCCATGTCATTGCTGAAAGGCACCCCAAAAAACTCTTCAAAACCCTGATTCCATGGCATATAGCGATCCAAATGCCCCAGGTGCCACTTGCCCACCATGCCTGTGTCGTAACCCGCCTGCTGAAGCTGTTCGGCGATGGTAATCTCAGCCGGATCCATGCCGTCATGGGCGTCGTACATGAACACGTGCTCAAGACCCAAACGCGCGGAATAGCGGCCGGTCAGCAAACCAGCTCGCGAGGGCGTACAAACCGGAGCCGCGGCGTAGAACTGCGGAAACTTCATACCCTGCTCAGCCATTTCATCGATGCGCGGCGTATCGATCGTCTGCGAGCCAAAGCTGCTGATATCGCCGTAACCCAGATCATCGGCGAGTATGACAATGATATTGGGGGGCGTCTGAACATCAGCTTGACCAAGCGTCTGCACCTGAGTCTCGGCGAAGCTCAGCAGCGGCAATGCCAACAGGCAGCCACTCATCCATCGCGTCAGGCGGCGGGCTAGGTTAGGGCGTGGATTCATATCGTCAGGTTCCTGCGGGGGGCGCTTTATTTGAACACCAGAATATACCCACTGAGCGGCTAGTAAAATGCAGTGGCCTGCTAACAACTTGTCATTTCCTGCTACAAATCCCAAAGCTGGAACAAGAAATAGTTCGACAAGATGGCTGCATAGCGTTTTAAATAGAGGGGCTAATTCACATATGCCTTAAAACCCAATAGCGGCCGACCATAAACATGGACAAAACCACTGCCCTCAGCCAAGCCCAAAAAGCCGCCATTCTCTGCTACCACTGGTACAGCGGTAGCCTCGAGCAACAGCAGATATCCGAAGACGACCTAGCGGCGCTACAGCCCTTTCTCGGCTCTGCCCTCAACACCACAGAACTGTTGCAGTTTGGCGAGCGGATTCGCCACAGCGTTGGCTTTGAAAGCAGCCATGTCCCGCTCATGGAGCGCTGGCATCACCCCATGGCGTCGACACAGCCGCCCACTGAAAGCGAGTCGCTGGCGTTCATTAAAGAAATGTTCAGCAGTTTTGATCACTCACTGATTTACGACCACAGCGTTGTCGCCAATACAACCCATACGGTGCGCGGTGATATCTCAGATAGAGATAAGACATTTTCTGGCAACATGCCCTGCTGGACCCTGCACCTGACGACACGGGGCAAGGCCTTATTTTTGAATGATAAAATGGAGCGAGAGGTGGGGCCTGGCGACATGATGTTGCTGCAACCCCAAGCTCAGTACCACTACGGACTGCACCCGGCCGTCGATGAATGGCAGCACCTCTGGGCGCTGTTCCAACCCAGACCCCACTGGGGGGAGTGGCTTAACTGGCGAGAGCTCGATAAAGGCATCATGCACCTGACAGTCCATGACCCAGAACAACGCCAGAGCTTAGAGCAGCTCTTTAAAAGCTTGATCGCGCTTAAAGATCACCCAGGCGCCTCTCGGGCCGACTTGCAATACAACCGGCTTGAAGAACTGCTGATTCGCACCAAAGAAAATCAACCGAGCAATGAATACGCACAGGCAGACCAGCGTATCAACAACGCCTGTGAATACATCATGCAGCATCTCGATCATAGCTTCAGTGTCGAGGATGTTGCCGCCGCCTGTAATCTATCGGCTTCGCGTATCGCCCACCTGTTTAAACAACAGATGGGCATGAGCCTTAAAGCCTGGAGCAATAATATACGCCTGCAAAAGGTCCGCAAGCTGCTGCTCAGCAGCAGCGACAGCATCAGCGTAATTGCCCGCCAGGTTGGCTACGAAGACCCAGCGCAACTAGCGAAGAACTTTAAAAAGAACATGGGCTGCAGCCCGCGTGAATTTCGTCAGTCGTTTAAATAAAAAATCTAGGATTTTTTGAAATCACATGACGGACATTCGGTCCGAGCTGTCTTCGACTGAAGCAGCGGAAAAATAACAGGCAGTTGTCGCCGGTTAGCTGGCCAAACGGCCAATCATCAGCAGCGATGCAGGTTTACCCGTCTTTTTATTAACGGGTTCAGCAACCCTGTCTAGCGTCAAACCACTGCCAGAAAACAAGTCGAACCATGACTCAAGCGTTCGAAAATACCAGGGGGCTGGATCTACAAATGCTTCACTAAACCCCTGCCAAGAACCTTCACGCCAGCCATCAAGGTATGGAAGATCACCACAACAGGCGTGAGGGTGCAGTGTTTGAATGATAAAGCAGCCATTATCGTTTAATATTTTTGGGATAATACTGAACACATGCTCAACAGACTCTTTGCCTAACAGGGAGAAGTTACAAACGGCAACATCATACTTTTCATGCAGGGTGCCGGAGCATATATTTTCATATTCCAACACTTTAAATGAACCTTGGCCATGCGCTTTGGCCCTATCCACCAAACCTTGCACCGCATCAATTCCCGTGACAGAAAATCCTTGGGACGTAAGCGCCCGAACCAGCCAGCCTTCACCGCAACCAAGATCAATAACTTTCTTTGCCGTTATTGAGCATACCGCATCAACAATCGCCTGATCCGTTACCAGCCTCCGGCTTTCTATCTGTTTTTCTTCAATAGCTTTGGCCCATGGGGATGCGTTCTTTTTCCAGGAGTCTAAAATTTTTTGATCACTTAAGGCTTGCATGGCGGTCCCTGCTCACTCAGCGTCTGGAGTATTGACAAGGGGAGTGCACTGTCCGGTTGCTTGTCTTGCTGTCTACTCCATTAATCGACTACGAATAATTTGGCGCCAAGCTTCGTTGAAGAACGGTGGGGCTCTGCATTGTCGGCGACCTGGTAACTCATGCCTGCGGTAAGCGTAAATTCACGGCCGTCATCGAGCTCAGTGTGTAGCTCACCCTCCAGGCAAAACAAGATATGGCCCTTTGAGCACCAGTGATCAGCAAGGTATCCGGGGGAATACTCAACCATACGAACTCTTAGCTCAGCAAAGTGCTTTGTTCTCCAAAATGCCTTACCTGTTTCCCCTGGGTGCTCTGTGCGTTCAATATCATGCCAATCTGTAATACCAAAAGGTATGTTTTCAATTTTCATGGGGTGTCCATCATAAAGCTGCCCAGTGTGCGCGCAGGCCTGCCGTTATTATCTGTATTCAACCATTGATGACATTAAAAACGGCGCTGGCTCTTGCTATACGCTTTGAATCCACAAAGAAATAACTATTAGCAAACGCCATGTTTCTACCCACCTTTTGCACATCGACTGAAATCTCGATCCAGTCGCCCAATTTCGCCGAACCCGCGTAATCAATATTGAGGTTTACGGTGACCATGGGCACAGGGTCTTTGCCTTGAAACGCGGCATTGTAGCCAAGCGCAATATCAGCAAGGCTGCTAAAAACACCGCCATGCACCAGGTCTCTGGCATTGCAGTGTTTCTTCTCGGCCCTGAGCCCAATGATTAACCCGGATTCTGCTCTTTTATTGTAAATGGGGCCCAGCAGGTCCAGATAAGGGCTGCTTCTAAATATTGGCTCGAAGCCTTCTGGTACTTCACTCATGTCTTCGTCCTTGGTTATGCGTCACTTTTTATATCCGGTAAGGTTTACCGCGTCAATCGGCCAGTACTTTGACCGCTACTTCGGCCACTACAGGCTGGATGCAGAAGCCGCGTTAAACCGAGACCATTGCTCTATTCTCGGCCCCAGGCAATACGCCCCATCCACATGTCACGATACATCAACCAATCGCTGATAAAGCTATACCCTGGATACTCGAAAGTGGCCGGTTTATTTTTCTCAAAGACAAAATGGCCTATCCAAGCCCAAACATAACCCTGAACGATACCAACCAACAACAACCATGGATTTGCTCCAAAAATTGCCATACCAAATAATATCAGCCCTATGCTGGTGCCAATAAAGTGCAGAGCGCGACAGACAGGGTTACTGTGCTCAGAGAGATAGTAGGGGTAAAATTCCTTTAAGCTTTCATACTTTTTAGTCGACATATATCACCTCAAATCAGTAGGGGGTTATTGATGGGTACAAGGAGTATTCTTAGTATAAGAATCATATACCTACTAACATCAAACATCTGTCAAAAAGTTTACACCTGTCGTCTGCTGACTCATCGTCAGTGGATGAGCGCAATTCGCTAGCACAGCCCCGCATTACCGGCAGTGTGTTATTGACCGCTATAGTCTTTTAACTTCTGTAGGTCAGGTACGAGAATACGCCCGCCATGCATGGTAATTAAGCTAGCTTCAGTCAGTGTTTTCATCGCCTTGTTGATGCTTTGCCGGGTAACACCCAGTGTTTTCCCTAGGTCCTCCTGAGATAATTTTAAGATAATCTCATGACTGTCGCCCTTTCTAAGGGAATACCGACTGGCGGTAAAATACAAGCGCAGCGCTAACTGCTGTGCGAGGGAAGACAGCGAAATATTCTCCATCACCGAGTAGCTTAGTCGCAAGCGGTGGTTAACAAACAACAGTAATTGATCGGCAATTTCAGAGTGCAGCCCCCGCAAGCGCCAAAACTCCGAGCGTGTTAATACCTTCAGCTTTGCATCACCCTGCGCATAAGCGTTATTAGCGCGCGGCAAGCCATCAATCAAACCCAGTTCGCCAAAGCAGTCCCCTGCTTCGACTATGTAAGGCACATACTCCTTGCCTTCCGGTGACACATGGCTAATAACAATCTCGCCCCGATCAATCCGATAGAGAGCCGAGCTGTCACTGCCCTGAGTGTAAACATACTCGCCCTTACTCAGGTTTAAAGGGGTCATAGCGCCCAGTACGGCACGCTTAACCGGTTCCGGTAGCGCGTCTATCCAACTTTCTTCCTGAATGGGTATCGACATAATCTCTGCTTCAAAATAAAGGCGACGGTTATTTTACCACTGGCACTGAGATAAAGATTCCACCTAACGGGCGCTTATCCCTTGAGCAGGTTAGTTTGTCGGTTACGATTTCTGGCCGCTATGCGCAGATGCCGCAAAAAAGTGGGGCAGTCCAACTGATTGGCTTCAGGGCAGGCCGCCGCGTGACGTAAGCCATCGCGCATAGCGCTGAGGTCATTGATCTTTTGATCCAGCTCATCGGCCTTTTCCAGCAGTTTACCCCTGTCGATTTTGGGGCCCTCTGGGGTGAACATTTCACCTATTTCATCGAGAGACAAGCTGGCACGGCGGCCCAGGGTAATCAGAGATAGCTGCTCCAGCACAGCCGGGCTAAAAAGGCGCTTTAAACCGTCTCGGCCCGTGGACTGGATGAGTCCTTTCTCTTCATAAAAACGCAGGGTGGACGCTGGCAGCCCCGAGCGCCTGGAAACCTCTGTAATGTTCATGCCTTGCCTCGGTGTTGCCCTGCTCTCAGCCAGGGCACCTCAATTATCTGGCGGCCTGCCCCAAGGCTTGACTTAAAGTCGACTTGAGGTTGTATCTTAGGTATCCATCACCTCACCAGCAAGTCGTTTTTATGGAGGTGGGCCCTAACTTAACGGAGGTATGTATGCAGACGAATTTTTGGCAGCAGCGGTGGAAGGATAACGAGATCCGCTTTCATGAACCCGAGGCCAATGCCTTTTTGGTCGACCATCTCACGGGGTTAAACCTGACCAGCGGCAGCCGTGTATTGGTCCCCCTGTGCGGCAAGACGCTCGATATTCACTGGTTGCTGGGCCGCGGCTATCGGGTCGTGGGCGCGGAGCTGAGTAAATTGGCCATTGATGCCCTGTTCGAAGAAATGCAAGTGACCCCCAGCATCACCCAGGTGGGGGACTTATTGCACTACCAAGCCGAGTCGATCGATATTTTTGTCGGCGATATTTTTGACCTGAACGCCGAGCTGCTAGGACCGGTACAGGCTATTTATGACCGTGGGGCGCTGGTGGCCTTGCCAGAAGATATTCGCCAGCGCTATGTGCGCCATCTGTTGTTGATCGGTGATGCCGCGCCCCAGCTATTGATTACCTACCAATACAATCAGCAGCGGCTGGCGGGGCCACCTTTTTCGTTGGCTGAATCCATGCTCAGCGACTACTACAGGGCGTCCTATCAACTGAGCTGCGTGGGCACTAGAGAGGTGGTCAACTCCTTTAATGGCGCAGTAGCGGCAGAGGAAAACGCTTGGCTACTGCGTAAACGCTAGAGGTTGATCAAAGCCGTCTAATCAATGGCAGGGGGAGTCGGCCCCTAGGCAGGCTCTTGAGGCACTGAGTTTCTGACCTCTCCCCCGATTACGCATCCACTCTCAATGGGAAAAATACCCTGCCTTGAGGCTACAAGGTGAGCCGCTCTCGGCTAGTCATTAGCGTATCGTTTTCGATAAATCTTAGTGAGTTTTTTGAGTCTTATTTGATCAGCGATTAACGATACAAAGGGGGATGAATTTGACTTAGGTGTTTTACCTTTACCCATACGTTGAAGCTGGCGTTTGGTAATGGCCATAGTGGCAATAGCCGCCAGCGTTTTATCTTTCCATTTTACATTGGGTAAAATCGCTCTGCAGTCTGGGGAAGTTTTCCACAGCTCGGCAAGGTCAGGCGTGAATGCCAATGCTCGACCAATGCCCACCATATCAACGCCTTCATCCAGTACTTTTTGCGCAACGGGTAACCGAACAATGCCCCCCGTTGTCATGATTGGCACAGCGGCTTGTTTGGCAATTTCTTTGGCGAATTCAAGGAAGTAAGCCTCTCGATCAAGGCTGCTGCCATCGGCCGTATTGCCTTGCATGGCGGGGCTTTCATAACTGCCACCCGATAACTCAACCAAATCAACCTGTAAATCTCCAAGCGCTTTTACCACGGCTAAAGCATCTTGCGAGTCGAAGCCCCCACGCTGGAAATCGGCAGAGTTAAGCTTAACCGCTACGGCTATATTTTCAGGTAAGGCTTGTTTGATCGCTTTAACGATTTCGTAAAGTAGTCGTGCGCGGTTTTCAAGACTGCCGCCCCACTGATCCCGTCTCTTGTTTGTCAGTGGCGACAGGAATTGAGATAAGAGGTAACCATGTGCGGCGTGGATCTGAATACCATTAAAACCAGCTTCAGCAGCACGGGAGGCTGTCGTCACAAAACGCTGGATCAATTCCTGAATATCTGCCTCAGTCATCGGGCTTGGCTTGGTAAATAACTTGCTATGCTTTCCCATGTCCAGCGAGATATCCGAAGGTGAAAATACCTGCCCCCCCATTGCGGCATACACCTGACGACCTGGATGATTAATTTGCATCCAAATCTTCGTAGCATTTTGAGTGCCTGCCTTAGCCCACTCTTTAAAGGGCTCTAATGGTGTCTCCGCCTCAAGCGCAATGCCGCCTGGGCCCGTCATAGCACGGTGATCGACCATGACATTGCCAGTAATGAGCAGGCCTGTCCCACCCGCAGACCAGGTTTTATATAACTGGAAAATACCCTCTCCGGGTAAGTGCCCTGCTGCCGCCATGTTTTCTTCCATCGCCGCTTTTGCCAGGCGATTGGGCAGTGTTGCGCCGTTAGGTAGGGTTATGGGTGTGAATACCGTGTGATTCATTTGATCTCCTTGCAGCCTTGGGCACCTCTATTAATCAGATGGTGCCCAAGGCTCAGTGTGCTTGATTTTCCAAAAGCATAACCTTAAAGTTAACTTTAATGTCAACAGTTTAAATATTGATCAAGAGAATGGCTGATGAAAATTGGGGAATTGGCAAAAGTAAGTGGTGTAGCGGCCCACACCATTCGGTTTTATGAAAGCAAAGGTTTGCTACCTAAGACAAGCCGAGACCCGAATGGCTATCGTAGTTATGATGATGATAGCGCTGAACACCTGGCAAGGATCCAATGCGCTAAGCGCCTGGGTTTTAGCTTGGAAGATATGTTAACGGTACTAGCAGATCACAGCCCAACAGCAGGGCTTGATCACGATAAAGTATTGCAACAACTGGATCTACGCCTGCTCGAAGTCGAAAGTTTAATGCAAGGGCTATTGGTACAAAGAGATGAAATTATCATGTTTCAAGAACAACTCCAGAAGAATTGGCAGGAGGGGACCTGCATGCAAACAAGTGAGGTGTTCGATTCAAATTTAACGACATCAACGGCTGCCACTTTCAAGTAATTCGCTCAATTCAATAACAACCCATTGAACATGCCCCTCTTACTCTCTCTTTATTATGCATGCCTGTCTTGTTGAGGTGGGCCTTTCTCGTCAGTGATCGGTGAGTTCTCTATTATTCGATATTGTTGCGCGCCAGCTTGTCTGGGTTGGTCGACTTCCGTAGGGGCTGTTATGGTGTTCTGAGGCTTGCGCTTAGTTATTCATCCCCATGAATATGCGACTCAATACTTCGCTCTGGGCGTCGAGAATAGCCTCATCCAGTAGATTGTCTCCACTCAGCGCTTGCATCAGTGGCGCGTAGGTAAAGTAGCCCAAGGCGACGTTCATCAGCGCCAAAAATGGCAGAGCTGACGCACCTGTCGGCTAGCGCTCATCTGTGCTCTGGCCACTGGCTCACCCAAAAGCCGTCGATGAGTTGGGCTGGAGGTCGGAAGCTATTGAGCATTCGATTCAGCAGGCGGTTGATTATTACCTCGCCGATTAACGGTTACCGTCAGGTTCAATGGCTTGTGAGACACCTATAATAAGATGATTCGTCGCCTATTGGTGATGGGTGATGGGTGATGGGTGATGGACAGTAGCTCTTGAAAGTTAATGACCAGCATGGCGATTTGTTATTGACAAGACTCGGCTAAATAGCAAACCAGCTTCATTGTAGTAAAGCTTGAAAAAACCAACATAAAACATGGCACACGATTGGGAAATATTGGATGTACGGTTTTCCAATAAAATCGATTGCAATCATGTGCCAAATGCATCTGCTATTGAATTGCTAACCTGACTTCTTGAGTATGTCTTTTAGTGGTGACAACCATTATCAACGGATGAAAGGAATTCCTCCATTATCTGATTGTATTCTTCTGGTTTATCCAGTTGCAGCCAATGACCTGTCCCTGTAATTATTTTGTGTGTAAGGTTAGGCACAAGCTTGTGCAGACTAAAAGGAGTTTCGTTGATCGATGTAATGACCGATAACGTTGGCCCATCGTAGCGTTCCAACGCAGGTACCGGATTGTATTTGAAAAGTTCTTTGAAAACACCAACAACCGTTGCTTTGGGTATATTGTGTAAATCCCGCATAATTTGTGCCTGTGTTGTTTCAGTCGAACCGTGCAAGATTTGACTCCAGTAATCTCCAACAACGTCCATATAGGCTTCGGATTCCAACGCACCAATATACTGTTGTACTTCTTCAATTGGCATTTTGGTTGAGTCACCGGACGGATCAACCAGAAGTAATCCAGCTACTCGTTCAGGATAAACTCCTGCATAAGCACCAGCAACACTGCCCCCCATACTATGACCAACCAGAATGAATCTCTCAATACCCAATTGATCGACAACCGCCTGAACATCTTGAGCCATTGAGTCAATCGCGTAATCACCATTGTCGGGTGATGACGACTGACCATGCCCACGAAGGTCAAGGGCAATAGCCCTCCGCGTCGTTCGAATATGACTGAGTTGTACAGACCATTGTTGAGTGTTTCCGGCCATTGCGTGTACAAAAACCACCGGTAATGATCCATTACCACCATCATCAATGTAGATATTAGATATATTTTTCGACATCCTGTTCACTCCGATATTTGTCACAATTGAAATTTCATAGTTGATTGTTTTCACTGTATCCGCTATGACTGACATCTTGTGTCAGTCATAGCGGGCACAACAAAAGCCATTAAATTTTAGGGGGAACAATGCGTGCAGACCGACTTCTTTCATTAATGATGTTGCTACAAAATCGAAGACAAATGACGGCAGAAGAATTAGCCAATGAACTAGAGGTATCAAAGCGAACAATTTATCGTGATATTGATGCTTTAAGTGTTTCCGGTGTGCCGGTCTACGCCGACGGAGGGCCTGGTGGAGGTTATTCTTTACTGGATAATTATCGTACTACTCTTACCGGACTGAATGAAAATGAAATCCGGGCACTGTTTATGTTGACCATCCCTGGCCCCATATCAGAATTAGGCGTGAGCCAGCAGCTTAAAACCGCCATTCTTAAATTGACCAGTTCATTTACTGACGACCACAATGAACATGCTAATTATCTCCGTCAACGTTTGCACCTGGATGCGCCGAGCTGGTTTCAAGCAAATGAACTGGTGCCTCACCTAAAAACAGTGCAAGAGGCAGTTTGGCAAGATCATCAATTAGTGCTTTCCTATCGCCGCAATAACGGCGATGTGAGTGAACGTACAATTTCGCCCTATGGATTAGTGGCCAAAGCAAGTATTTGGTACCTGGTTGCTAACACTGAAAAAGGGATGCGCGTCTATCGAGTATCTAGAATTGAAGCTATTCAAATAACCCCAATACATTTTTCCAGACCCCAATATTTTAATTTAGCTGAGTTCTGGGTAGATTGGGTGACCAGCTACAAGGCTAGCCTGTCTAAATATCCAGTGACCCTGCGTATTGGTCCAGATTTGGTTCCAGTCTTGCATTATTATTTAGGAAATGATGTTCGGGCGCTTGTTGAACAAGCCCAGTCCGACTCGAAAGGTTGGCGAATAGTAGATCATACTTTTGAAAGGATTGAGGAGGCCCAAACAAATATATTGGGCATGGGGGCTTCTGTGGATGTCATTGAACCAGAGGAGTTACGAGTTAGTGTATTGAAATTAGCCACAGATATTGTGGCACACTATTCTCGTTGAGACACTACCGACAACGTCTTAAGCAGGGGTGGGGTCCAGCCACGGAGTGTAATTTCTGTGGCGTTACTGGCTTAACTTGTTGAATGTATTTGAGTTAGCCGAACCATATAACCTTAACTTTCATTTCGTCACTCAGATATATATACCAAATCAGCTCTTCTTCTCCTTCCTCAAAGCCAACTTTCTACAATGTAAGATTATCGGCTTTCTTAATTACGCCGCCGATATAAGTGAATGAAATTAAGTTGTCAAGCGGTTCAATAATTTCTTTTGCCTCTTCTTTCAATTCTTCCTTCTTATCAATTTGAGAGTAAGAATTTTCACAATAAACTTTAGTAAGTTACTCATAGTTTTCTAAACATGAGCCTAATAAATACTTTCAATAATAGGTCGTTATTTTTCTTCAAAAACCATCCCCCCCTCTGAGCTTCGGATAATTCACACATTTATCGTTATAATAAAAGGCGCCATATCATCATGCGCCTTGAATTTTTCGCACATAACATTTGTACTTGAAGCATCACACCCAGTCGCTTTAATAATTATTTACCTGAAATATTAGCATACCTATGCAAAGTAGTGCTGCCAGCATAGGGTAGCTCCTCAAGTTTTTTACAATGAGAATGCTTTCTTTGGTTGCTTGTTGGTAGTTTTCTCGCTGTATCTTCCACAACGCCAAATTCACTAATGCGAAAATCAGTAGAATAATAAAGCTTGTGAATTTTGCTAATACCACCAAGGGAAAGTATAAAGCAAACAATAATATAGCAATGCCAATCAATACCGTTGCTAACGCAGGTGTTTTTGTCAATGTTGACACATGGTGCAACCATGCAGGGCCACCATACTGTTTTGACATACCATAGCAAACTCGAGACGCCATAATCATTTGAATCAAGACGCCATTTACGATAGCAAATACACTGATCAAGGAAACAACCCTTGCGGCACCAGCATTTTTTTGCGCTAGAACATCGGCAAGCGGTGCTTTACTTTGCGACAATTCATTCAGAGGCAAAGAAAATATTGCTACTAAAGCGATTAACACATATAAACTCGTTGATATAATCACTACCCATAAAATGGCTTTGGGCATGGTGCGTTCCGGTCGTTTAACTTCTTCTACAATGTTGACCATATCTTCAAAGCCAATAAATGCATAAAATGCCAAGAAAGCGCCTGAAAGTACTCCTACCAACTGTGCGGAAGACTTTGGCAAAAAAACCTTATCAAAACTCTGAGGTAATTCGATCAGTGCATCACCACAAAAGAATAGCACTATGAATAAACCTATCACTTCAATTGCCGTAATTAACGCGGCTACAATTAATGATTCGGCAATCCCCCATACTGCCAGCGCAGTTAACACTATGACAACAGCAGCCATGGCAAAATTTTCATTAACTGAAACTAACAATAAAAGATAACCTGTAAAGCCGTTAGTCAGTGTCGCAGCTGAGACGATACCGGTTAGAATAATGAGTATGCCGACTGACAATGCCAGCCAATTCATTCGAAAACTGTGTTCTATATAAACTGCTTCGCCAGCACTTTTAGGAAATAACACCACCAGTTTGCTGTAACTCAACGCAGTGAGCCAGGCAACCAAGGCAGCAAAGATAAAAGATAGAGGTGCCAGCAATCCAGCTTCAGCGGCCACTT
>Ga0209081_1000331_pt1 | contig 28475 bp, 28 predicted proteins | sample GOMGulsemesocosm_4_FD_184636 | JGI IMG/M metagenome (GOLD analysis project Ga0209081, IMG submission 184636) | Methane-oxidizing microbial communities from mesocosms in the Gulf of Mexico - GOM15B Gulf of Mexico (SPAdes) (version 2) | ecosystem: Environmental > Aquatic > Marine > Cold seeps... | reverse complement strand
CTAATAGATTCACCTGTAGTAGTATGATGATTCATTTGCTCATTTATAACCATTGAATCATTCACAAATACTCTAAAGTACTCATCGTCCCAAGAATCAATTTCATACATATCAAATTCGATATCTACCATTTTCCCAACATTTTGTATACCAAAACTATAGGTTTTATAGACTTCTTGTTCTCCTCCGGTTCCTCCAAATCTACCCAAAAAATTTCCTAATTCTGTACTCGTTTGAGTAAGAGGATGCAAAGGTTGATACCCTTCCATTGTACCAAGATGAGAAAGATACAGTTCTGGAGATCTCTCATCACTAACCCAAGTACTATAGGTATTGTCTTCAAAAGTTTCACTCACAAGAACTCTCTTTTGAATTCTATCCTGTGAAGGTTTAATTTTAATATTATCAATTCCCCAAGATTCATCCAAAATACTTGAATTTAGGGTTGTTCCAAAACCGAGTTTTACTTCTCCATTATTATCCACTGTGGCTTGTAGAGTATAATGATGTTTTTCATCTTCCCAACCACTAAAGACATTCTCACTAATAGATTCACCTGTAGTAGTATGATGATTCATTTGCTCATTTATAACCATTGAATCATTCACAAATACTCTAAAGTACTCATCGTCCCAAGAATCAATTTCATACATATCAAATTCGATATTTACCATTTTCCCAACATTTTGTATACCAAAATTATAGGTTTTATAAAGTCCCTGTGCTCCGTTTGTTCCTGAAAATCTTCCGAGGAAATCGCCCAATTCAGTGTTTGTTCCAGTAACGCTATTGTTATTCCACCCACTTGCAGTTCCTGTCTCAAAAGTTTCGTTAACAAAAATTCTGTCCCAGTTTTCTCCCGCATTAATTTTAACATTATCAACTCCCCACGTGGTTTTGTTCGTTTCTCCCCACTTGGAACCAACACGTAAAGTTGTCCCAAAGCCGAGTTTAACTTGACCATTACCATCCACTATAGCGGTGATTTCATATAGATTCTTTAACTTACTCCTCAAATTTATATCATATTGTTTTAATTCTTCTACATTCATTTTTCTTTCTTGTGCTAATGAATCGTTAATAAACACTCTAAAATATTCATTATCCCATCTATGAATTTCGAATTGACCAATTTCATACATCTCAAATTCAATATCTACAAGTTTTCCGGCATTTTCTATACCAAAGTTGTAGGTTTTATAAAGATCTTGAATGTGTGAAGTTCCAGAATATTTTCCTAAAAAATTACTTAAGTCAGGACCTGTTTCGGCAATCGTGCCATCCAAAATGGAGGTTTGTTGAGTTATATTATTATTATTCCAACCGTTGGCAGTTCCATTTTCAAAATGTTCATTAACTAAAACCTTATTCCAATTTATCTCGGGTGTGATTTTTATATTATCAATTCCCCATGATTCATTGGCAATACTTTCATTTAAAGTTGATCCAAAACCCAGTTTTACTTGCCCATTAGCATCGACTACGGCTAGAATCTCATAATGATGTATTTCATCATTCCAACTAGCAAAAACATTCCCTTTAGTAGCTTCTCCTGTACTACTATAATGACTCATTCTTTGATTAACTAGCATTGAATTATTTACAAATACTCTAAATTCTTCATAATCCCAAGAATCAATTTCATACATATCAAATTCTATGATTACAGTTTTTCCCACATTTTGTACCCCAAACTTATAGGTTTTATAAAGTCCCTGTTCTCCATTTGTTCCTCCAAATCTTCCTAGGAAGTCCCCTACTTCTGTATTAGTTTGAGTGACAGTATTATTATTCCACCCACTTACTTTTCCCTTTGTGAATGTTTCATTTACAAGATAATCATTCCACCCCTCTTTAGCTGCAATCTTTACATTATCAAGTCCCCAGGACTCATTAGCTTTACTTTCATTTAAAGTCGTTTGAAATGATAGATCAATTTTTCCTTCATCATCCAATTTTGCCCACAATGAAAAGTGATGTTTTTCATCTGCCCAGCTACCAAAGACATTCCCCTTAGTAGCTTCTCCTGTGTTACTATATAAACTCATTCTTTCGTCAACATACTGAGACCCATTGATAAATACTTGGAAAATCTCATTATCCCAAGAATCAATTTCATACATATCAAATGATATATTTACTGTCGCACTTGCATTTTGTAGTCCAAAGTTATAAGTTTTAGAAGGGTTATCACCTGCTCCAAATCTTCCTAAAAAATTTCCCATTTCTGTATTACTTTGATCAACAGTTTTATTACTCCATCCAAGAGAAGATCCATCTTCAAAAGTTTCATTAGAAAGAATTTCCATATTGTTAGATAAACTTGAAGAAGTAGATATGCTATTTTGTCCAGAACCTTCAATCTTAATTCTATTTGAAGCTCCAACTCCAGTAAAGTCCAAATGACCTCTTTTCATTTTAATATTTACTTCATTATCAATACCCAATCCTATGATAGTGGCATTTCCTTCTTCGCCTATTCGAGTAATTTTAGAACTAAAAGCAGCTCCAGTTACGGTTGTATCTCCATATCTTGTCACATGAGAAATATTATTTCGTAATCCCGCAACGGTTGCTATTAGATTTCCACGCGAATTATCGCCAACAGTTCTACCTTTCTTCTCTATATAGTTTCTCCCCCCAATAGCCACAACTGTAGTATCTCCATAAGTAGAGTGATGATATACTTCATTATTGATTCCAAGAAGGTTTAGGTTAACTATTGAAGTTTTTCCGTATCTTTTAAATACCCCATTACCACTAACAGTGTTACCTGTCAAGTTCCCAGTATCTACATCACTATATACTTTGACCCAAGCGCCCGCACCATTAATAACAACATTTCCACTAGAATTGTTATGTCCGTTATGTCTTCTCTCTAAGTTTAAATATGCAGATGCTCCAGTAAATGTGAGGTTTCCCTGTTTTGTAAACAGTTTAAAGTTCGTATGTGCAGCCAATGAGCTAGCATTTAGATTTCCACTATATCCTTTTCTAAGAGCGGTAGTTGAAAGAGCTAATGAATTTAAGTTTAGGTTCCCTGTTGACCCATTATGCTCAATTTTCAAAGCACCTGCAGCGCCATTATAGATTACATTACCAACATCCGATTTATAGATTTCTGTATATCCACCAGCTCCATGGACAGTCAACTTACCAGTACTATCTTTAATCTGCACATAAAAACCAGCAACCCAAATCGTATCATCGCCCCCTTTTGCATCAATCCCGTCTCCCCATCCAAAACTTGCAGTAACCAGTTTCAGGTTATCTGCTCCTTCGGTTCCTTTATAGTTACCCGTAAAAAAATACCCTGCTGGTTTAATAATTTCTTCATTTACAAATTCTACTACTGCTGACATGTTATACTCCTGCTGATACTGTTAATTTAATTTCGCAAATTTCTTACGCTTTGGCCCATTTCCAATTAAAAAAGATAAACCTTTAATTTTTTTTAGCTTTCTTACTTTTGAACTTTTATCTCTTATTATTTTTCAAAATAGCAACTTAGTCTACGAGGCAATAGCTTCAAACATTTTAGTACCTTAATTCGCAGAACTATTTTCACTAAGCATAAGATTCAAATTATTCCAACAATTGTATAATTGGATACTAGTTCTTATTAGCTAGTAATGTTTGCACGTGAAAATGACTTAATTATGACTTTTAGGCTAATTTATATTTATTAAGATTAATTAATCATCTATCTGTCCAAAACCTGTCTAAAAAGCAACATTTGAAATTGCTATTACCTATTTTTATGAAGTGATTTTATATCCAACTCCTTTAAGCGTTTGAAGTGTTTTAGGAGGAAGTTTTTTACGAATTTTTTTAATAAATGTATGAATAGCATTATCATTTAATTCAAAATCTTTCCATACATATTTTTTCATTTCGTAATATGTAATTATTTTATTTTGTCTAAAAAGAATTGATAAAAAGGTCCATTCAATTTTTGTCAAGGAGTAAGAATAGGAGGGTCCCTTTATCCTATAATGGTTTGGTTCAAATATCCATAGTGCATTAATATAGTAAGCCTTCGGTAGATAGTAAGTATCAGGAGCAACATATTCTTTGGAAAAGGTTTTCAAAAGTATTTCTAAGTCATTTAGAGTAGGAGGTCTTACTATTATTTTTATAATATTAAGTTCTACAACATGTAATAATTTGTATATATCCTCATAAGCGTAAATAAGAGCTATTTGCACCTTTTTATCGATTTTTCTTATTTCCGTAATAAATTCTATTACATTGAGTCTTGCCGAACTTATATCGCTTAATATGAAATCTGGTTTTCTTTCATGATAGAAAGTTAAGGCTTCTTCTTCAGTACTAAGCATTTTCATGGTTTTAAATTTTGGGGTTAACTGTTCACCAATAAAAAATGCTGTACTTGATTCTTCCGTGATATAAAGTAGACTTAAAGTTGATAATTTTTCAATTTTCGAGTTATTCATAATTACTCCGTTTCACTGAATGTTTCCATACAAAAATGACTTCATAATGATTTTCTATCGGATGATTGTTTAATATTAAAATTAAAGCTCTATCATGTCCTAACTACTTTAATTTCTAAGTTGTCGGAAATTATACTTTAGGAATTCACAATATTAATATTTTATCCATAACTTACTTTCATGAAAGTAAGTTATGGATAAAATATTAATATAATAAAACTTAAACTAACCTTTTAATAAGTAGGCAGTATTGCATACATAATAATCTTTTTTTAGAGGATAATACTATCTATCGTTTTAGTAAAATATTGTACAAACTATTACTCGAAAAGTAAAATTACAATTATTTCAATCACGACGTGGTAACCTTACTGGTTTTCCAATAAATTCCTTTAGATTATTTTAAGTTTTATTATATTATTATTTCACAAGTAACTTACTTGCTTGCAAGTAAGTTACAAATTAAAAGGACCAAAATGTCAAATACAAGAGAAACTACATATATAAGCCTAAATGCTGAAGAAGGTAAAGAGAGGCAACTTTCGAAGTTTTTAATTGCTGGCGCTGAAATTGGTAAAAAGAATGAACCAAATACTCTTTTTTGGGCAGCATTAAAATTTAATGATAATACGTTTGGAATATTTGATACATTTACAAATGAAAATGCTAGAGAAGAACACTTTTCAGGTCAAGTAGCAAACGCTTTAAAGGAAAACTCATTAAGCTTACTTAAGGGAGGATGGAAAGAAGGTGTCATACCAAACATATATAATTCAAAGGTTCTTTATTCAAAAGTCCCAAAACAACAGCCAGGAAAGATAAAAAAAGCTATCTTTATCCCTCTTACAGCAAAATCGGGAGAAGAAAAGAATCTAGCCAATTTTTTAGTATCAGGAGGATCACTAGTTTCAGAACTAGAACCTGATACACATTATTGGTATGCCCTACAATTTGATGAAAATAAGTTTGGTATTTTTGATTTTTTTGCTGATCAAAATGGAGTTGATGCACATTTTAATGGAGATGTAGCAGCTGCACTTCAAAAAAAATCTCACCTATTAGTTGAAGGTGGTTGGGAAAAAGGTGTTCTTTCAAATGTAAAACAGTTTGAAGTTCTTAGTCTAATTACACAATAGAAATATTTTTTATAAAAATATTAAATTTAAGACCCTATCCTACACTATATCGTAATAGGGTCTTAGAGATACCAAGGATTTAACTTATATACATGTATCTTATGTTAATATTCGTATAAAGTTCACTAAAAAAAGAGAATATGAGAAAATCAAGAAAAAACGATATCATTAATACTGCAAATAATATAATAAAAACCTATGGATACTCAAATTTAAGTTTTGCTCAAATATCTCAAATCATGGGAGTAACTAGAGCAAATATTCATCATTACTTTTCTAAAAAAGAAGATTTGGGAAATGCATGTATTGATACACTTTGTATAGATATTACAAATTTAATGAATAACATAATAAACGATGACATAGATGCATTCAACAAAATCAATCAATATTTTACTATTTATAAAGCCAATAGAGACGAAATAGAATCTTGCCCTGTTGCAAAACTGGTGAATGAATACGAGATACTGCCAAAAAGTATGCAAGATAAGATGAAAACTCTTTGTGAGATTGAAATAAATAGTCTTACTCAAATTATAGATAGGGGAAAGGAAAATGGTACTTTTAATATAGATAATCATGTCTCATCGGAATTGAAAGCACGTACAATTGTGACCCTTTTAAAGGGTGCAGTTTCGTACACAAAGGTTTTCAATAACTTTAATGACTTAACCAACTTCGTAGTTAGTGATTTAAGAATTAAATAATTCGACTTACTTTTCAATCATCAGTACTTTTACACATATTTATATCATTCTATACTTTTAGAATATACTCTTTCAGTACTAAAAATAGTATATATCGTTTGAATATTGGAATTCCAAGCTTTAAAGCTTGGAATTCTGTGTTAACAAATTATATTTTAATCTATTAATCTGAGAAGTTTTACTGTATTTAAGTTATTATTTATATACTCCTGCACCTATAAAATAATTTCCATCAATTCTCATAACATAAGAACTTTTAGGTGTAGGCTTTTTTGTTTGTGGGTGTGACCACTTATAATCTACCCATCCAGAACCTTTTTCTTTAGCAACTTTAAGTAGCTCTTGTATCACCATAACACCATCTGTACTTTTAACTTTCATTAAACTTCGGCCTGTTACAGAGGGGTTGGCGCCATGAGCTTGCGTTATTCCTTTGAAGTCAAAGGCGAACATATACAATTCACCCTTATGAAAAGCTCCTTTTTTATTATTAAATTCTGTAAAACAGACTTTGGTACCTTGATCTTTACATAATTTTGCACCTTCTTCAACAAAAAGTTTGACTTCCTCCAAAGATACTGCGAACGTAATATTTACTCCAAGTGCCACAATGATACAAATTTTAGCTAGTAGTTTTAACATTTAATACTCCTTTTTTTAATTAATATTTTTCAGATTTTTCTAGAATTTCTATTGGTACGTCGATCCCAAATTCTTTTATTTTCTTTAAATCAAGACCTATACCCTCGACAGGTCTTAGAGGAATAATATCTTTAACCTGGGCTCCATTAAATAATTTAAAAATTATTTGAGCCGCCATAGCTCCTGTTTTTTCAAGTAGTGGGAAAATAGATGCCGTAGCCCCCCAACCCTCTAAGACATCATTTCGAGCTACTCCAATCAAGGGTTTAGTTGAATATTTATACATTACTTGCGAAAATTCTTCTGTACCACCCATATTATCATGTGGACTTAAAAATACATCTACAATAGGTGAGAGTTCCAATATATGTCTTTTGGCCAAAAGTGACATTCTTTTATGCCCATTTTTTCCTTGTACAAAAGGCACTTTTCTAAAGATTACTTTAATTTCTCTAAATTCTTCTTTCAACAAAATTTTTTTTAATTTCTTATTATAATAACTTGACGACAATTGATCACTATAAATCAAACCAATTTTACGAACATGCGGAATTAATTTTCTAACAAATCTTAGTCTATCTTCAAGAGGAAGAGAATAACTTATTCCAGTCATATTTTTAGTGGGCTTTGTTATAAAGTCATCAATTGCTTTCAAAGCAATTGGGTCCGTAACATTTGCAAAAACAAATTTATTTGAATTTTTTTTTGCTATCTCCAAAAATGCTTTTGTCGCAGTTGTTCCATTTAGAAAAACTACATCATGATTCTTGCTTTTTTCTAAATGCTTCCAAATATTTATACCCTTACCTACATAGTTATCAAGAGAATAATACTTGATTGTTAAATTTTTCCCTTCAGAATATCCTAACCGATCGAGTTCTTCAATTATCTTTTTTCTTACAGTTGAATAGGGCTGGTTATTGATAGTATCTAACATTAATAGTTTAACATTATTTAGGTTTGATGAAAAAAGTGTAGTCAAGGTACACAAATATAGTAAAAAACTTATTAGTAATATTTTATTCATTATTTATCCTTTTGGACACCTAATTATAAAGTAAACAAAAAAAATTCAGCTAAAGAAAAGATATTATGACTATAAATTAATATTAGTGTCTTTAGTCATAATTTCTACTTGTATTTTTGCTTAGTTTATAAGATCTATAGTTAAATTTAATATAATAATAATAAAAAAGGGGGGGGAAGATATTTGGTAGGTTTATAATTAACTTCATTTAAAAATTATTCTTCTCTATCTAACCAATAAAGACCGTTAGAGAGAAATGGGGTAATGAACAATATTGAACATTGGTATCATTTATTAAAATATACCTATTTTACAAATTTAATTTTTCTGTCAATTCAATACTAATGTTCACTTTTAAGATAAGTTGATTAATAGTTATCTATAAACAATTATATCCTCAAATAACAACTAAGATAAGTAAAGAATCATACTCAAAGTTTAATCCTTTATAAAAAAAGTCTTATAGATAAATTGCATAGTGTTACTATGACAAGGAGAAGAAGAAAAGCTAAACACTACCTATAATGGGGATTTAGAAATAGATACTCATATAATAGGGACTTTTATCATTAATTTCTTTATCTATTTCAAGCTCGAATATGTGAGTTTTTCTGATACCATTGTATTTTGTTGTGTTTGCTGTTCAATTGTATCTACTATGCTGTTGAATATCATCTGTTATGTTATATGTATATTTCGATACATCCCAAAGATAGTGATAATCATCATCTTTATGAAAAACCCAGTCATTACCCCAAAGTGATAGTTCCCAATCGAATTTTTTACCAAGAATTTTATTCATATAAAGTATCCCTCCGCCATCATCAAATTCTTTTTTCAAAGATATAATAAGTTCATTTAACTCTTCAGAGGAAGGAGGTTGAGTGCTTTTTCCTTCAAAACTATTTTCTCTAGAAAAAAATGAAATGCCTAATCCTAAAATCATTACACCAATAGTAATTAAAAATAGTGCTGCATCTGCACCATATTTAAAAGTTAAGAGAGAACAAACAATAAAAAGCATTGTTCCTAGATAAAATAACCCTTTTCCAATAGTGTTTATCATTTCATATCCTTACTACTATTTTTATTTTTGATTACTTTATCAAATACCCATTCACGTTCAGTATAGGACCAATCATTTTTACATAATACCATTTCTAGAAATTTTCCATCAATCATAATTTCTTTCCTTAAATTTAAATTGTATTATATTGTTTATATTTTAACACAATTAACTTTCTAAAAGATTTACATAGATGTATGGTCGCACATTTTTTATTTCACATTTAAAATTTATTGTACCTATTAGCTTTCTTAATTCACCATATATACAGAGATCATAGGAAATATTAATTCTTTCGTTAATTAGTTTTAGTCATTTCTTTCTTACTCTGATACTCTATTTTTTACAAGTTTTCTAATTTCTTCAAATTTTTTATTTAATTTTTAGTTTTGTTTTCAAAATACCCACACTTTTTCTTCAAGAAATTCATTTTCTTCAAATTAAATGCTCTTTTTCTTTCTTTAGAAGCATTAGGATGAAAAATATTAAACTAGTCTTGGTTAAACTCTTTACTAAATTTATTCAATTTATCTTGTCTAAAAACAGCCACTTTTAGTATATCTTTGAATTCCGGAATTTTTTACAAATGGAAATAATAATTTATTTTTTATGATTTATTTTTTGTTGCCCAACGGGGTGCATAACTTGAATGGTAAGTTTTCTATTTTTGTAAGGGCTTTGTAAGTAATGCCTTAAATAGTTTACTAAGTGAAAAATATTTTTTATTCTTAAAAATTCATAAGGGTCTAAGAAGTTACTAAGAATTTTATTTGAATTTTTGAACTGAGCATATTTACTGCTTTTTAAACCTGTAGCTATTGTACCTGTAGTAAAGTCAAAATAAGTAGCTTTTCTATGTTGTGGCTCTGTTAATTTTCATTTTTTCCATAAACAAATCTCATACAAAAAGTATTGGTTTAGCATTATCGTTTTCTTTTACTTTGTTTTCTTTTTTGCTTCATAAAAGCTATATAATTTGCTTTTCTGACCTTATCTACAACTTCTGAGGTAATTCTCTGCATTTTAGTGACTAGTCCTTCATCACAATTTAGAGACATCTCAAACATGGATATCACTTCGGTAAAGTCAAAATCTATTTCTTTTAAAACTAAATCTAATAAGCTTGAATTATGCCCATTTAATTGTGATACTTTCCAGTTATATTCAATCAAAAATGAAATTATACTAAATCCAATTAAGGCATCAATAACCTTACTGCCTTTTTGAAGCTTATTATTCATTACTTTTAAACATTCATTGTAGTAATACGTTAGCATAGATGCTTTCACACCATCTTTCAAAGTATTTAAGTATTCAGTTGTATTGTTGTGTCGCTCAAGAGTTGAAATAATCTTATTAACTTTTATTTGAAGTGGTTCCGAGACATCTTTTGAGAAAACATATTTTGCACCATAACTCTCATTAGCAACACTTTTTCCAGTAAGTCTACTATGTGCAAACATCAGTAATATTGTAATTTTATCAGAACTAAGTCTTTGAGTACTTTTGAAAGTATTAATTTCTAAATTAATAATTATTTTCCCCACTATAAAGGATATCATAATCTTTAAATTTATAACTCGCAATCGATATTAACATTGCAATTCCAATATAAATTACAGAATGAATAGTAATCGAGCTAAGTTGCACTTTATAATATACATCGAGTGTTGAAACTTCACAATCAATACAGCTTTCTTTAGCAACTAGTGCACCCAGAAATAACATAATTATTACAAGTAATAAAAAATAGATTTTATTTCTTATTTTAGTATATTCTATTTCCCTTCCATCTATATCCATTAATCCAAACCTTTTTTTGAGTATTGCATTATAGCAAATATTTCATTGATGCTCAAGCCATTACAGTATGCCATCTAATTAATGACTGGGTGTTTTACTTTCAGAAGGAATAAGAATTAGAAATACACCTAATAATACAACGTCTTTATGTTAATAGGCAGATAACTATAGTAACTTATTGCAGACAATGAACTTTCTAATTCTTGACCATTATTATTTAAAATCTTCTTCATATCTTCAGTAGATTCAAATTATGTTTAATTGTCGTCAACAAGCAACCAAAGAAGAAATATGTTCTTCGCAACTTTTATTTAAAATAATAGTAGAGTCCAGGCTCACCAATTTCAGTTAGTAAACAGGGTCAACTTATATCACTTAATCACGCTAGCCTTTATTATAATTCAATTCCCAATTGGTTTGGTAACTTTTACGGTCTCAGTCAAATTAAAATATTATACTTTCTGTTATATGTAAAACTTGATTTTCTTACTTTATAGTCTATTGAGTTTATTTTCTCAGTCGTAATACTTTATTACTTACGATTAAAGCTGGTCTTTGTCCTCCTTATAGATCAAAGTAAGGATTAACAAATCAGTTTTATTAGGAATATAATCTTTTACCATTCTTCTTCACCTAAGGTGTCCTTGAACTCTTCTTTTCTTTTATAAATAACTGACTTTTTGATACAAGCTCATTTAGGTTATATTTTGGTTTCTCATTTCTGATTGGCTCTATTACGACTTTATTGTTTTCAATTGTAATATTTACGGCGTCCACTCGTACTTAAATGTAAGTCTTCGATGATGTCTTTTGAGATTATAAGACCTTGAGAGTTGCCAAGTTTATTCTTGACAAATACTCTTTAAAAGTTCTAATATCGAACCCTTGGGAGTACCAAAAGAGATATTCAACATTTTAGAGCTTTTAAATAGATAACTTTCCTCTATTTGAAGCTCTTTTTTGATGTTTACAAAAAATTCTAACATCAAGTTTTTAATAATATATGACTTTCACTCTTCATTTGCCAATAAATAGCTTTTATACAGGCTTCATGCTAGTTCTAACATCACTTGGGTCTTTTCTTCAAAATCATCATTTTTTATTGATTCTTTTTGTTCTAAAAACTCTTTTATTCCATTTTCAATTTTATTATTTTTTTCTAAATAGATCTCATCACTTATTTTTCATCAAGTTTTAAATCCAAAAGTTTTTCCTACCTCTTTTTTAAGTCTTTTATTTGTAAATCAATATTTACAAATTCATTTCAACTATTTGACTCCAAAACTTCACTCTTATTTCAAATATTTCTTCTAGTTGTTCTTCCGTATAACTAGGATAAAGTAGTTTTAATCTTTCTTTATACTTTCTCATATGAATTAAAGATTATTTGTATTTTAAGTAACTAGAACGCTATTGGCTTCTGTGGACACCTAATCCACTGCCGTTTGTTGGCTTATCCGCGACTTACTACATTATATTTCGTAAGCTTTCGCAGTAAGCAATAACTCAAGCCCTAACAAAACTATTTATTTAATCTCATTTTTTTTAATTTGACTTTTGTTTCTTTATTTTCAGAATCTGAAACGTTTTCAAAAAATTCATTTATATTTTTTGTATAAAAGTTCTTTGAGCTAATTATAGTTTTCTCAAGTATCTTTATATAAGTATTTTTACGTATTTCTGACCTACTATAATACTCATAAGAAATAATAATTATTCCTGTATAGAGTAATCCTCTTAATGTTGATTTTACATACTTAAGTTTGAAATAGGTTAATACAAATAATGCTCCCGTGTTAAATAAGGACAAGCACAATATTATTACCATAAAGGTAATGAAAACAATGATAATATATGAGTCTATATATTCATAAGTATAATCTATTGAATTAGCAAAAAAGATATATACCTTATGCCAAGCAATAACTAGAAAATCAAATATATTTATTTTATACTTGAAATAAAATAAAAGAGAAAGTATGGTTGTTATTAAGGAATATAGTATTAAGGAATATAATAAAACAATAATTATTTTCAAAATGAAAGTAATATTTTTACTAAAATCATAGGATTTTATAGTATAAAACAATTTATCATTTTCATAAAAAAAGATGTAATGAAGTAATAATTTTCCAGTAACAAAAAGTACTGTGCAAAATCCTATAAAAAATAAGATAAGAAGAATAAGTTCATTATAGTTTTGCCAAAAAATCTGAAGAAGTTCTAAACAATAAAAATATATTTTTTCTATATGTACTAATATATTTGATATATCTTTCATACTCTAATATTCCTATACAACCACCTAAAACAAGACCAATATTCTAATTATTTTGGCAAAACATTATGTCTTACAATGAAATAACAACCACTAGTTTATTTTACGTTTTTCTTCAAAAAGTAAAAATTAATCCTCATACAAAAATTTGTCGATGGTATCTTCAAAATATGCACGTATTGATAAGAATACCATTGCTATAGAAAATATAATCATATAAATTTCAAAGAAAGTCTTCTTTTGTACAAATATTTCTACAAAAAATGTAATAGGGAAACAAACAACAGCAAACATAACTATTACAAGGCCTATTTTTAGTAGTGATTCGGGAAGTCTGTCTTTCAAAGATTTTTCCATTTTTACCCTCTCTAGTAGTTGTTTTTAGAAATATGGTTTAATTTATAAAAATAATATTTATATTCTAGATATTACTATTGTAATTATTAAAACAAACATAAATCGATTTTTTATACAAAAAATAAATTATGAGTTATTCTTTTCCTTTCTAACACATCTAACATTAGTATTCTGTCCAACAATTAAACTTCTATCCCACATTGGATTTTTAATTGACATATCATGCCCAACCATTACAGACCTCTCTGAACTAGCTTTTATATTATATGTTGAACTCCAATAATATGACCCTCTTTTCTAGTTAGAGACTTTATATTCATATCACCAAAAAGCTCTTTTAAATGATGGTCATATTTTGTTTTTTGTCTTTTATTTTGAGTAATATTTAAATCTTCGTCATCAAAGTATAATTTAGATAAATCAATAATAATCACTCTTTGCTTTTTTTGTTTTAATGGTACATCTTCACCTAAACAAATTTTATTTAGTACTCCATCTCTTTTTAGTTTACAAAATGGTTCTGTAATACCTTTAGATTTGTCACCAATTTTTATTCTAACTAATTTATCATATTCATTTTTATATCTTATATAGTAGGAAATATCTTTATTTTTTTTAAGATATAATTGAACTCCATCATATCTTTTTGAATTAATATATCCCATCAAATATCCTTTCATTTTCAGTCACCTATTAGTCATCATCTTTGATAAAATAAGCTTTTTTCTGATTAGATATCATAACATAGATTTTTAGTACAATATCGATACAGTAGAGGTTTGAGTGTGTTTTATTAGAAATAAAAGAGAATTAAACTCGAGTCCGGACATCTACCTTGGCTCGAAGTTTAATTGTATTGGGAACAAGGGTCATGAGTTTTTTGCGCAGGAGTGACAACTCCATCATTAGTCCTCATATCCAACTTTAAGATATAGCCATCCGCAGGATAGACGATGTTATATTTATCTTTTTGTAAAAGCAGTGTTTGCACTTCAGCTATGAGTTTATTTTTGGCTTAATCTGTTTCGCTTAACTCTTTATAATATTTTGAATTATTGGTAAACTTAACGAGTTGTTTTTGTTTGGATAATTCTTGAAGATTATTGTTCAATCCCAATAATCTATTATCATAGGTTCTGATTTCATTTTTTAAAAAAAACTTTATACTGTACATGGGTATATTGCATTCGAGGAATAATATCAATGACTTTTTTATAATGAGCTTGTTTGATTTTTTCTTCGTCTAAGTTGGTTAGTTTGCTTGTTTTGCTTTTCCAATTTGGCAATATCCATTTTTTTGAGAGACATCACTAATTTTTTCTTCTAACATGGACAGCGGTTGATTATAAGAATTTTGTTCATTGTTATAGATGTCTTTTTCATGTTGATAGTATTGGGCACTCATCGAGTTGTTATAGTTAAAGTCATCATTCTCAATTTGGACGTAACATTTTTACATCCAACTCTTTGATCACTTCTTCTTTTGCTTCCATTTGGGTATCTAAGATATTGGTATCTGTTTTGATTAAGATATCCCCTTTTTTCACCAAGATTTATACAATATTTCAATTGTACGTAGACTGGACGGTTTTAATATCTCCACTTGGGACCAGCTTACTCCTGGCAGTTACCACTACATCAATTTCAGATATACTTAACCAAACAATAGAAATAAAAAGCACCCCAATAACTGCCCAAAGAATAAAGTGCCAGCAGGACTTGCTGGTCTATCTTCTATTTCAATGAGTAAAGGTTTAAAAGAATGTTTGTCTTGTAAAAGATATTTGTTAGAAGACATTTTTGAGCCCAAGTATTGTTTGGTCTTTAGAGCTATTTTTACAATCATATTGGGAATACCTGTGGTGATGGTTTCTTTTGTTTTTAAAAGTAATTTTTTTATTTATCTGTCCTGTTGGGTAACCAAACTATGGTAATACCCTTCTTGTTCCATGAGTTCATCATGGGAACCAAACTCTAAGATTTCACCTTTATCCAGGGCATAAATCACATCACAATCTCGCACAGTTGATAACCTGTGTGCAATGATTAACATAGTTCTATCGTGTTTAATGGTTTCCATATTATCTTGAATGATTTTCTCACTCCCATAATCTAAAGCTGAAGTGGCTTCGTCAAAGATAAGTAATCGGGGATTGGTAATAAGCGCTCTTGCAATGGCAACTCTTTGTCTCTGACCTCCAGAGAGTACTGAACCTCTCTCCCCAACAGCTGTATCATAGCTCTCTGAGAATTCACTGATAAACTCATGGGCTCCAGCCATGGTTGCAGCGTAAATGATTTCATCCACAGAAGCACTGGGTTTAGATAGGCAATATTATCTTTGAAACTTCCAGAGAATAAAAAGTTTTCTTGAAGTACTACTCCAATATGACCTCTTAGGCATTTGGGATTAAGATGACGTGAATCAACGTCATCCATGTATATCATTCCAGAATTAACCACATAAAGTCTTTGTACCAGTTTGGTGATAGTACTTTTTCAACTTCCACTACGACCTACCAGGCCAATGGTTCGTCCAGCCTTCACTGTAAAAGAGATATGGAGTAAATATTGGATAAATGAGTCCAATTAAGGTCACTATTCCAATAACTATAAAAGTAAGTTTGACACTGTAAATAAACATCTCCACTACAAATATGATTGAGAAGAGTAAATCTAGTAATACATTAATAGATTTATCAGCAATAAAGTTTCGTATTTCATCTGGTTCTCGAACTCGTGCAGTTGTATTTCCCACTTGTCTACTCTCGAAGTATGAAATAGGTTGATCTGGCTATTTATTAATAGGAGATTATAGTTTTCTATTTCTTAATATAAGTTATTTTTTATATTCCTTTCATTTAGTGGCAAGATACCAAAAACCGTGGAGTACTGTAAGATATTATAAATTGAATATGTTCTATACATAGAAGTATTTTGATGCAATTTCATTGTACCTTCATAATATACTCTTACTGAGTTATTCTCACTAACTGACTCATATTCTCATTTTTTTTTGTATCTTGCACGATTAGTAAAAATCAAAGTTAATCATTATTCCAGTTATGCACTTTTCTATTTTTCTACTCATATCAGATAAAAAATTAATTCTTTTTAACTCGATAATATCTAGCCTTATTTAGTCTTTGGACCCATAGTCTTTTCTTTATGTAAGTAAAACCTCTCTTTTTAATCAAAAAGACACTTTTAAAACATTTTGAATTCATAAAATACTTCAGGTCAATTTTTAGTTGAGATACTTTGAATTTAGACTTCATTTAAAAGGAGAAAAGCATGTCAACCATGACAAAACAAAAAATGCCATTATGGCAGAAGATATTTATTGGACTCGTTCTAGGATTAGCAGTAGGGCTAATTGTTGGACCACAAGCAGCAGCATTAAAACCAATTGGTACGTTATTTATCAATTTGATCAAAATGTTAATTGTGCCATTGATTTTTGTTACATTAGTTTCTGGAATCGTTGCAATGGAAGATTTGAAAAAGATGAGACGTATCGGAATTAAAACGTTCATTATCTATTTATTAACAACGGCAGTTGCAATTACAATTGGTTTAACTTTTGGAATTATTTTTGAACCAGGTGCAGGTATTTCTTTAGAGGGTGCAAAATCCATGACATCAAAAGAAGCGCCAGCTTTAATTGATACTTTCTTAAATATTGTTACAAAAAATCCAATGGCCAGTTTAACAAATGGGAATGTTCTTCAAATCATATTTTTTGCGATTATGTTAGGTGTATCTATTAACCTTGCAGGTGAAAAAGCAAAACCTGTTGCAGACTTTTTTAGTGGATTCTCTGAAGCTATGTTTAAAATGACACATATCATCATTTCGTATGCTCCTATAGGTGTATTTGGCTTAATGGCATGGGTTTCTGCTACATATGGTATTGATTTATTATATAGCCTTGGTAAAGTGATTTTAGTGGTATATGCTGCTTGTATTGTGCACGCAGTGTTTACTTTAGGTGGAACAATAGCTTTTGTCACAAAACTTAACCCTATAAAATTCTTCAAAGGAATTATCTCAGCTCAATCTGTTGCTTTTACAACGACAAGTAGTTCAGGAACACTTCCAGTTACAACTGATAATGTTGTAAATAACCTTGGGGTTTCTAAACCTGTTTCTAGTTTTGTATTACCTTTGGGTGCAACTATAAACATGGATGGAACTGCACTTTATCAAGGTGTATGTGCTGTATTTGTTGCACAAGCGTTTGGTATTGATTTAACAATGGCTGATTATGGAACAATTATTCTTACATCTACATTGGCTTCAATTGGTACTGCCGGAGTTCCTGGTGCTGGGTTAATCATGTTATCTTTAGTACTTACATCTATTGGTTTACCATTAGAAGGTATTGCCATCATCGCAGGTATTGATAGAATTTTAGATATGGCTCGAACGACAGTAAATGTAACAGGAGATGCTATGGTTTCAGTATTAATAGCTCATGGTGAAAATGAATTAAACACTGATATTTATAATGGAGATACAACTTCAAATGATATTAGTGCAGAGTCTAGTGAAACAGTAAATTTAAATAAAGCCTATAATTCATAAAAGAATTAAAAGCTCAAAGTAAAGAGTGATTCTTTACTTTGAGTAAAAGCTTAAGATAGTTAAAAATAAATATATTTTATAAGGAAATAAAGAGATGAAGACAATAACAAAAGTTAACAATTTAAAATCAAATGGGCATTATGCTCTAGCACTAGTAGAAGATAATCGGATTTATGTATCTGGACAATTTTCATTCAATCACGAAACAGGAGAAAAACAATTCGGTACTATGGAAGAGGAATTAAATCAAGTTTTAAACAACATTGAGTTGATTTTAAAAGAAGCTGGATCTAATAAAAATAAGATTTTAAAAGTTGTTGTATATATCAATAATTTAGACCAATGGGGTTCTGTTGATCAATCATATAGTGAATTCTTCGACACACATACACCAGCACGTACAATTATAGCATTACCAAAACTTCACTTTGGGTTCAAAGTAGAAGTAGATGTTATAGCTGCTTGTTAGATGATATGAAATGGAGGTTAAAATGAAATATATTTGTAGTAAATGTAGTGAAGTAGAAGAAACTACATCCCTTAAACCTAGGTGCAGTTGTGGTGGATTATGGAAGTTAGATTTTAATCCTCCTAAATTTGATACAAAATTAATACATAAAGATACTTGGGGACTTTTTCGTTATAGGGAGTTTATGCCTATAATTGGAGATACTTGGAAGGATGTAACCCTTGGGGAGGGGATGACGCCTGTAATTCAATTTAATGAAGATGTTATGTTAAAGATGGATTATTTTATGCCTACCCTTTCATTTAAGGATAGAGGTGCTGCTATGTTAATAGCTCACTGTAAGGCTATAGGTGTGGAGTCAGTCGTTCAAGATAGTAGTGGAAATGCTGGAAATAGTGTAGCTGCATATTGTGCAAAAGCAGGGATAGAATGCGAAATATTTGTTCCCGAAGGAACGTCACCTAAGAAGATTAAGATGATAGAGGCACATAAGGCAAAGGTAAATATTGTAGAAGGATCAAGGGATAATTGTGCTGATGTTTGTAGAGAGAAAGTAGACTCAGAGAAAAAATATTATGCAAATCATGTATATAATCCTTTTTTCTATGAAGGAACAAAGACATATATCTATGAAATTTACGAGCAATTAAACCGTATACCTGCTAATATTTTTGTACCCCTTGGAAATGGAACTTTATTTATAGGGGTAATTAAAGGACTTGAGGAACTGATTAGAAGTGGACTGATTAAAGATATGCCAAACATTATTGCTGTTCAAAGTGAATATTGTGATCCCTTTGCAAAAGCAGTATTAAATAATGAAATGATTCCCTCAAAAGTAATTCCTAAGCCAACAATGGCAGAGGGCATTGCTATTGGGATTCCCATGAGAGGGAAAGAAATTTTAGAGTATATATATAAATACAATATTGAAGTTATTACAGCGCCAGAAGATAGGATTCTTGAGGCAAGGCAAATCCTTGCAGGTGGGGGAATATATTGTGAACATACCACAGCAGCCACATATGCAGCATATTTAAAGTACTGTGAATTAAAAGATAGAACATCAGATAGCTTAATCTCCATGTGTGGAGCAGGTATTAAATCAGACCATTGATTGTATATGATATAAGGCTATTTTAAAAGTATATATTTCATTGTGAGAATATACTTAAAAAACTACAAGTTAATATTATTCGACTTAGCATAACTTCAATACTCTGTAATTTATCCTCTCAAGGATGAAATTACAGAATGGAGTGGTAAGCTCGTATAACATGATTAAAGAAAATAATCGAAGCTGACAAAATCTATATTTAGGATTTAATACTTCTGCATTAAAATAAAAAAGCGTGACATGAAAAAATAAATATGCTAATTACTGCTCTTTTTTTAGATATTTAGTTTATATCCTATTCCTTTTATTATTATAATAGTTTTTTCTGGGATTTTTTTTCGAAGGCGTTTTATTAATCCTCGGATATTTGAAAGAGTTGTAGGTTCTCCTTCCCACACATAATCTTCAATTTCCCCAAAGGTGAAAATTTTAGTATTTCTTTTACAAAGTAATTCTAAAAATAATATCTCTTTTCTAGCAAGTTTAACCTCACCTTCATCATTTTTCATATATCTATTTTTATAATCATAGATAAATCCATTTGTAAAATCAATTGTACTATTTTTTATATCACAAAGTTTTTTTACCTTTTGAATTAATTCATACATTAAAAAAGGTTTTTTTAAATAGTCATCACAACCTAATTCATATGAAGCTTGAATCTTTTCTAATTGATGATTTGCACTGATTATAATTACAGATGTGTTTTTATTAAAAGTACGGACTGTATCCAAAATTGATATTCCATCAATAGAGGGTACATTTATATCCAGTATAAAACATGAATAGCCATTATTTAGAACTTCCAATGCGTCTTCTCCATCGTTAAAAGTATCAACATCATAACCTTCTTTATTCAGAGAACTTTTTATAAAGCTGCATAAAGTAACGTTATCTTCAAGAACTAATATTTTCATTTACTAACTCCAATCGTATTATAAAATTTGCACCATTTTTTTTATTACTTACTATAATTTGACCTTCCATTTTATCTTCTATTAATATCTTAGACATATATAAGCCAATTCCATGTCCTTTTTGTTTTGTTGTATAATAAGGATCAAATACTTTCTTCATATCTTTTTGTTCTATTCCTCCACCATTATCATTTATCTCTATTTGAACATAGGAAGGAGTACTAAATATATCTATATTTATTTCACCTTTAAGTTTTTCATTTACTATTTTTCTTTTTAAGATCGAGTCTTTGGCATTGTTTACAATGTTTAATAAACTTTGCATTAGTTCATTATGATAACCAGATATAATAAGTCTTTTCTCATCTTTTATATTTATATTAATATCTATATAATTATATTTCATATTGGTTTCTACAATATTCATCATTTTTACAATTGCATCTTTAATGTTAAAATTGGTTTTTTTACTTGAGGGTTTTATAAAATCTTGAAAATCATTTATAGTCTCTGTCATATAATATATTTGAAACATCACATCATTGAGATATTTTGCATCATCTTCTTTTGTTTTATTACTTGAACCAATATATAACTGCACAAGTGTCGAGATTTCGATTAATGGTTCCTTCCATTGATGTGCAATAGAAGAAATAATTTCTCCTATTTCTGCAAGTTTGGATTGTTGAACAATAAATTCTTGATTTTTAGTATTTTTAATTCGTAACTGCAAGTTAAAAGATAGAACAACAATTAACAAAAGTAAAAGAGGGGATATAATAAAAACCCCATTTACTAAATCTCTATTTTTATCCAAAAAGGATAAAGGTGCATTTACATAAGATACATCTTCTTCTAAAAGTGTGGGATCTAAACCAAACTTTTTTATTTTTTTGTAATCAAAAATATAAGCATGACTATCATCAATTTGAATTATAGGTCCTTCTTTTTTATTTTTAAGAAGTTTTAAAAGTAACTTACCAGTATTTTTTCCTAACTCTTCAATTAATACTAGCTTTCCTCCTAAGGAACCTTTTCCTATAAATAATGAATCTGTAGAAAATGTAGGTAAATTAAAAGAATCTATCATTGAAGCGATTTCATAATTTTTGTTAAAATTGTTATGTAAATTAATGTAAAATCTTATAAAAAACACTGCTTCATCTTTTTTATACACTGAAAATTTCTTTTTGAGACTATTTATATCGGAATATCTAATATAATTAATTTTAAATTTTTTTTCATATTTTTTCATTAATTTTTGAAGAATAACATCAGTATCATTACCGTTAACAGTAAAGTCATTTATTATATGAAGTTTACTAAGGTTTGGCATCATTTTGTCAATTGTAGAAAATATTTCACTTATTGCTCTTCGTTCTAAAACACCTGATATTTTTTGTTCTAAGCCAAAACTTTTAACTAAAGAGAGGTCGAATCTTTCTATTCCAGAAAAGACAAGCCGTTCAGTAGTAAATAAATCATCATAATTATTTAAAGCAAATTCATAAGCAAATTTGTCAACTAATAAAACTAAATCGTATTTTCTATTTTTTAATTGAAGCTTATAAATATCTTTCAATTGATCATAGTACTCACGTGAGTTGATTCGCTTTGAGTCCATATATAAAATAGTTGTATCTATATTTCGATTATTTCTTAAAACTTTTTCAACACCATTGATAAGCTCATCACTCCATTGAAATCCTTTATGAAAAGAGTTTATAATAAGTACTTGGGAGTTTTGTTTTACTGTATCAGCAAATAGGTAAGGACAAATTAATACTAACAATAACCCTATTTTCATAAACACATAAAATCCTTATATAATCGAAGACTGTACAATATCTTAACTTACTATATATTCAAAGTAATTTTTCTTTTGTAATGATTATGCCATCATTATCCGCATAGATATAATCGCCTTGATTAAACGTTACCCCATCAAAGCTTAATTCACAACCTTGTGAAGATTCAGTCTTTTCAAAATTTCGTAAAGGGCAAGTACCAATTGCAAATAAACCTACATTTATATTTTTTGTTTCATCTATGTCTCTAACATAGCCATTCAATATTATAGCTTTCCAGTTATTTTCTAGTGCAAAGGCCATAAGTTTATCCCCTACTACACCAAAATGCTCTTCAGCATTATCAACTACAACTATTTTACCTTCACCATTGGTATCCCTCAGTATACTTAAAAGTCTCCAATTACTCTTGTTTATCTTTAACGTTTCTATTTTCCCATGAAAAATTTTCAAAGCACCGAAGTTTTTAAATCTTGAGGATAAAACTTGTATCTCTTTATTCTTGTTATTGTCACATAAATCTGCTGTACTTATATTCTTCATTCTAGTGCCCTTCTCCTTAAGTGTAGTGTCATTTTATACTTACTTGTTTTGCATGTGATTAAGGATAATTTGTTCTAGTTCTACTTTAACTAGAGTGATTTTTCTTAATATGAGATTATGTATAGAAGTATCATTAGTCAATAATCCTCGCATTTAGTAATAATAATATATAAGAATGTTCTAAAAGTGTCTTTTAGAGTTTTAAGCGTGTAAAGATATTAAGAACACTTTTATTTCTGTATAAATACTTATGTAATTTAAATTAAATACACTTTTGATTAATAAAGCTATATAGAGGTTCCCTTTTTCAAGACTATAAAACAAGTTTTCTTGTTTCACCTCTTTACGATACCAAGGGTAACAGTTCTTCTCCTTTTGAGTCTAAATTATTGACAGCTGGATAATAAACTTCACAAGGAATCTTATAGTCAATAGCCAAATGTAATCTTTTTTTGTTGTACGAGTTCATATATTTTTCAATAACTTTATTGAATGATTTTATATTTTTATACTCATTAAAATAAATTTCTTCATATTTTATACTTCGCCAGAATCTCTCTATACAAATATTATCAGTAGCTCTACCTTTACCATCCATAGAAATTTTTATATTATGCTTCTTTAAAATATTGACATGAGCCTTTGCATTTATATCTAAATCTTGTGCTACTTTTACAACACTTTCGTTATTCTTCAAAATTAACTGTACTGTTGAATCTTTTAATTCTTTACTAGTCTTGATATATGGGAGTATTATAGTGTGTTGAATCTATTCTTGTATACGATTATTTATACCTTTATTTAAATAAACAAATAAAGGATATAAAATGGAAAATAAGAAAAACATAAAGAAACAGTATGCTTGGATATATGAACATCAACAGAGTTTTGTATAATATTAATTTGTAAAGTTATTAAGATATATAGGTTTGCATACTACTATGGGTAAATACTGCTCGTATTATCAAAAAAGTTGATACACAACTAATGAACCAGTACTTACAATATTTATACAGGCAAGAAATAAGTTAAAAAGAAAAGAAGATATCAAGCAAAGCAAAAATATGTTCTTCGCTAATTTTAATGAATATTTGCAACTTTTGTTGAAAATAACAGTTAAGTATGGGCTTAAAACAATTCCAGTTAGCAAGCCAAGTCAACTTATATCACTTAATTACGGTAGTCCTACTTATGATTCAACTCCCAATTGGTATGGCAACTTTTACGGTCTCAATCAAATTAAAAAATTATGCTTTCTGTAATACCTAAAACTTGATTTAGTGTATCCTCATCTACTTTTTCCACAAACGTAACTTTTCTCGCTTTATAATCTATTGATTTTATTTGCTCAGTCATGATAAAACCAGAGAGTTTCTCACTACTTATTTCCACATGGAAAGGAAAGTCTCTGTTTGTATTGGTAATAGGACAGGCAATGGCAAGCCCTAATGCTTTATTAAATACTTCATTACTTATGATTAAAGCTGGTCTTCGTCCTTTTTGTTCATGTCCTGCTTGTGAATCGGAAGTAAGGATGACTAAGTCACCTTTTTTAGGAATATACTCTTCTAGCATTCTTCATTTCCTAAGATGTTATTGAACTCTTCTTTTGTTTTATAGTTAGATGGAATTTTTGATACGAGTTCATTTAGGTTATATTTTGGTTTCTCATTTTTGATTGGCTCTATTACTACTTTATTGTCTTCAACTGTGATACTTACCGTGTCCCCCCACACTTAAGTGTAAGTCTTCCATGATGTTTTTTGGGACTCTAAGACCTTGAGAATTGCCCCATTTTGATATTTTGACTGTCATAATAATTTCCTTATGTATATCCAAAGTATATCAAGTTGATGATAATCTGTCAATATCCTTTTAAAAGACTAATAAAAAAATTTTATAAGCAAGCATATATAAATATAACATTTTTTCAAACTCAACTGGTATCATATAATTATAATATGAATATAACCAATGGTGCTCATAAAAAACTTCAATATATTCAAAAATGGCTCGATTTGATTGCCTGCTCGCTTCAAATTTAATGTGATGAGTAAGCTTGATTTTGATTGAAAAGATGTGAATCCATCTTTTTTTGTGTTTATTTACGAGCTCATTTTTCACTCTGAATTTAGTACAACTACAAACCAAGAAATAGTTACATATTTTATTGCATCCCAAGAAATTATCTTTATAAGATAAACTCTCATTTAGTTTCTTTAATTAACTATTTATAATTTTTTATATTATTGATTTTTGACTTTACCACATATTTGCCACATGTTTTTTATACACTTTCAAAATGCTACTAATATTTGACTTAAGGATATAAGAAAAAGGTTTTATATTAGAGTATTGATATAACGTTTGAAAATATCAACAAAAATAATAATGGCGGTTTCAACTGCTATTCTAGGTATGTTAATAATATCGACTGCCTCATATTTTGGACTAAATAAAATTGGTGCTGAAATAGAAGAGATAGCGAAGTATCAAATTCCAATAAATACACTCGTAACAGAATTGGAAAAAGATATTTTGGAAGAAGAAATTCTAACGTATCAATTGATTATTGCAAGTAAAGATGTTCACAGTCAAAAGTTCAAAGATATAGAACATGAAATTGCCCTACTTGAAAAGGAAACAGATAAAACGATAAAAGAAGCAGAATATTTGGTTGAAAAAGCTATTGAACATAACACTGATGAAAAAACAAAAGCAACGTATAAACTGTTTTTAACAGAGTTAATAGAATTAGAAAAAGAACAATCAGAATTTGAACATACTTTAATACAGTTTGAAAATAATTTAGAATCAGGAAATTTAAAAAACATAGAACAGGAAAAAGACGTTCTACATAAAGAATTAGAATTAATGGATAAAAACATCCAAACACTAATGCATCAAATGGAAAACTTGCTGGAATATTCAACTCTACAAGCAGCAGAAGATGAACGTAAAATACTTAGAACTATTGAAATAGTTGCTGCAATTTGTTTAATATTATCAATTATATTTTCTATTATATTAATCAAATCAGTAAAACAAAAAATCTCTAGTTTTCAAGAAGGACTACTTGAATTCTTTAAATATTTGAACAGAGAAAGCCCAGATGTCCAATTGTTAGATGCCAGTACAAAAGATGAAATAGGAACCATGGCTAAAGTAGTGAATGAAAACATCACCATCACAAAAGCAGGCATAGAAGAGGACAGCAAATTCATAGATGAGACAATAACCGTACTTTCAGAGTTTGAACAAGGTGATTTATGTCAAAGGATTAAAGGCTCAGTTGAAAACCCTGCGCTTATGGAACTTAAAAAAGTATTGGATTCTATGGGCAATCAAATGGAAACTAATATTGATAATGTTTTAACAATTTTGGAACAATATTCAAATTATAACTATATGAACAAAGTAGATAATTCACATCTTAAAAATCAACTATTGGACTTGGCAAATGGTGTTAACTCTTTGGGTAATTCAATTACCGTTATGCTTATTGACAATAAGCAAGTTGGCGTGACGCTTAACACTTCATCTGATTCTTTGTTACGAAATGTAAATGTACTTAACAATGTATCCAATGAAGCAGCAACGTCATTAGAAGAAACTGCAGCAGCCTTGGAAGAAATCACAAGTACAATTGTAAGTAATACTGAGAAGGTTACTGATATGGCTACCTTTGCGAATAAAGTAATCATTTCTGTTGAAGAAGGTAATGAATTAGCAAAACAAACAAGTAGGTCGATGGATGAAATAAATGCACAAGTTACAGCCATCAATGATGCTATTGTTGTGATTGATCAAATCGCTTTCCAAACTAATATCCTTTCTTTAAATGCGGCAGTGGAAGCTGCAACTGCCGGTGAATCTGGAAAAGGATTCGCCGTTGTTGCTCAAGAAGTTAGAAATCTTGCAGCTAGATCTGCTAATGCAGCAAAAGAAATTAAAGACTTGGTTGAAAATGCAAACACTAAAACAAATGAAGGGAAAGCTATCTCAGATAAAATGATTTATGGATATACCGCTTTAAATGAAAATATTAATAAAACAATCGAATTAATAAAAGATGTAGAAATGGCTTCAAGAGAGCAACAAGCAAGAATAGAACAAATCAATGATGCTGTCACAGCTCAAGATCAACAAACACAACAAATTGCCAGTGCTGCAAATGAAACCTATGATATTGCTGTTCGTTCTGCAAAAATTTCTAAAAAAATAGTTGAAAATGTTGATACAAACGATTTTCAAGACAACCTAGAAGTTGAAGGATTTGATAATAAAAGAGCTGAAAAAGGTGTTCATAATCCAAACTTCAAATTATATGGAAGAAATGTTGACAAAAGAGCTTCTGATTCAGGACTATACGAAGCGTCAATTAACAATGAAATCATTTCAAATGAAGATACAGAGGAATGGAAGAGTTTTTAAACTCTTTTTAATTTTCTTATAAGAGATAAATTTGCTAAAATACCTATCTGCCTTAATAGAAGCAAATCATAATTTTTAAAAGAAATAGAAATAGAAATTTTTCTTTCTTTTAAAACTGTATTTGAACAATATTTTTTAATTTCACACGAAAGACTGGTAGCGATGAAGACGATGATTTTATCATCTCACAAAAAGGTTATGGCTATATTATTGAGCCACCTTATTCAAAATAAATATTCTTACAGCATAGCTTAAAAGCTACGCTGTATAGTCGTATTTACCCAACCCTCACCACATCCTTAATATCTTCAACTCTAGCCACAGTTTCTTCGCTTGGAATTGGATTAAAGGCAGTTTCATCATCATCCACATCTTTTCCAATATCAAGAATTCTTCCAAAGACATCATCAATATTATCATGTACTTTTGAGTTTCTATCTAGAAACATAATTTTGTGTTTGGTTAATTGATTGATATGTTTTAATCCCATTACTGCCATCAAACCTTTAATACTTTTAAGAAGATTCTTATGATAGTCTCTTACATAATTGGCATGTTTATACACAAAGTATTTTCGTCTTTTTGATACATCTTGAGTAGCAAGTCCTACTGGACATTGATGTCCTGTTGATCCTGAACAGTATCGCGCTCGTATACAACCTGCACTCATCATAAATCCACGTGCAATTTGAACGAAGTCTGCACCTAAGGCCATGATAATAACTACATCATCAGGAGTAAGAACTTTACCACTTGCTATTAATTTAACTTCTTTTCTAATTCCATATTCATTAAGAACTTTGTTTACTAAGTAAATAGAATCTCTTGCATTAAGACCAATTCTCTCCATCATTTCAATGGGTGCTGTAGCACTTCCTCCACTTCCTCCATCAATACTGATAAAATCAGGATAAGCAGTATTTCCTGCTTTAATTCTTCTTTTGATTTCTTTAGCATAAGGTACGATATTATCATAATCAGAAATTACGATTTTCATACCCACTGGTTTTTTAGATAACTTTTGTAAGGTACCAATGAAGTCAAATAATTCTGTAATAGAATTGGCAAAGGGAAATCTATTGGGAGAGAAAAGATTTTGATAAGGTTTTACTCCTCTATAATAAGCA